>Ga0181590_10000054_pt1 | contig 64263 bp, 35 predicted proteins | sample 071ome_34_FD_132446 | JGI IMG/M metagenome (GOLD analysis project Ga0181590, IMG submission 132446) | Coastal salt marsh microbial communities from the Groves Creek Marsh, Skidaway Island, Georgia - 071411BT metaG (megahit assembly) | ecosystem: Environmental > Aquatic > Marine > Intertidal...
GTAGCAAGTGTAGCATACCAACCTGCACACAAATACACTGTGCCTAGATCAACTTTAAGTTTTTTTAATTCTTTGACTAGCCAAAGTTTACTTTGTAATTGCCCTCTACTAAAACAATCGTCATCAATATCAATATTATTAACAAAAAAGTTTTTAAATGCAGATACAAATTGTGTATTTGTATAACGTTCTAAAACAGGCCATAACTTCCAAATATTATCTTCTAGTACAAGTTTACGCAAATCATCATCGTTAAGTAATCTAAATACACTGTGTAAATTATTTTCTGTTACTGCCTTACGTAAATCTTCAGTATCATAATTGTTTACAACTCTAAAAATACTGTGAAGATTTTCCTCTATAATTGCTTTACGTAGTTCTTCATCTGCATTTAATAATCTAAATAAACTACTTAAATCATTGTCTATATATGTTCTACGCAAATCTGCTAATTTTGTATTTGTTGGATACAACAATTCAAATCTATCTAGCAACTCAAATGTTTGCATTTTTAAATTGCTCCTGTAACCAATCAAAATCATTAATCTTCTTTAGTGCTTCATTATCTCCTTGATACCTTGCACCATATGCTGCTCCGGATTTTGCACCAGCTATTACATATTTACCGAAAGGTTTATCTGCACCTACTGTACACCAAATCTTTAATCTATTATTAGTTTCTTCGTCTTTTTGTCGATCAATAATTTTACTACTTAATTTACAACATTCTCTAAATGCACTTTTCCAGGATTCAAATTCGCCTGTATTAAAACTTGTAATATTAGCAATCTTTTTTATAGCATTAAATTTTCTACTAATACTTGTTGTCATATCAGTATTTGATACATCCATATTAATAGTCATACTAGTAGGAAACAATTTTACACCACCATATCCGTATACTAAATCATTTACAGGATTTTGTGATCTCCATACAAATACGTGATCGTGTTGCCATCTTGGTACTTGATAATCAAACTTAAAATCATCTACAATTATTGCATCTGCATCAACTATCCAAAACATTGATGTATCACATACTTTTGCAGCTTCAATATGTGCTTGGTGTATTCCAGTAATGCCGTGAACACGATGTATAACTCTATCCGGAAACTGTTCTAATAAACATTCAAAATTTTCATCAGCGTTTGGTTCGTTATAACTTATAAAAACAATATCATATGGTATTGGCGAAGAAGCATTTATTTCTACATCTATTTTTTTAGCAAACCAAGCATAATCATACTCGCGACGGGAAACGTGAAAATCTTTGTGCTGCAAAAAAATACCATCATTGTAATAATGATTTTTAAACAAAAAAACAAGATCTTTATCCCAATAAGATACTTGATAGTTAAAATCAAAATTTACACTTATATCAGACGGTATTATCCATACAAATTCACTAGTAACGTTTTTTAATTTTTCTTTATAATCGTCGTAATCTTTAGCGTATATTTTTTCAAATTCAGCAGATTTACTTGCTGTTATATCTACTTCTTTTTTATGTATAAATTGTCTTTGACTTATTTCTTCATCTGTTAAAATTACATCCTTTGGAAATAAGCATACACCGTCAAATTTTTCTCCGTTTTTAAAAACGTGCGTAACATCTAAACTCCAATTATCGGCTTCATAACTAAAATCAAAAGAATCTAATGGAGTAATATCATTCCATATTACCCAAAACATTTTTGTAAAAACTTTTCTTTTTGCGCTATCTAACGAGTCTGCACGTTTTGCTGTAAAGAATTTTTTCTTTACATTTTTCCAATTACTTTCGTCGTTTCCGATATATACAATATCATACATACTTTATTATACAATCTTTTATTGTAAATGTCTAGTGTTGCCATAACTTACAGTATAGTTATCGCCTTTGTAAGTACGCCAAGGATCAAATACAGTAAATTGCCCTTTTGGAACTTTGTCGTTTTCGTGAGCTAAAACAAAAACGCTCGGATTTTCGTTCACTATCCAACCACCGTGTTCTTTTATATAATGTTGTACAAGTAAACTGTAACTACCATCTGTATATTCTACGCCAGACTTGTAGCTATCACTACTAAATTGTATCTTATTTCCATATTTAAGTATTTCGATAGCCATATTTTGTGCCTGTTGTTCTCTTGCATTCATTATACTATCAAAAATGTCATATCCTAAATGTAATTTCTTTGCCATAAATCTTAAAGCAATATTATCTCTAGGATGACAGGCTCCGCCGTCCCCCATACCGGCTTTCATATAACTAGGACCCATAATTCTTTGTGTACTATCCTTTAAAGCATTGGTTACAATGTCAACATTTATATTACCTTGTTGTTGTGCTACATCTTGAATCATATTCACCAATCCAATTTTAGTTGATATAAATGTATTATAAAAAACTTTTATACATTCACATTCGTCCCAAGTGCCAACAACATAGCGAGGATCATTTTCCATTATAGTTTTGTAAAAATCTACTAGTTGCTTTGCATCGCCTGTTTCGCTACCGTCTTCGGTACCAATCATTACCATTTCAGGATTTACCATATCCCAAGCAACTGTTCCCATTGCGATAAGATAAGGATTGTAAACAAATCTTGTATTAGTGATTAACTGAACGAACTCTCTACGAACAGTACCTGGTAAAACTGTACTTATAAGTACTAGCAATTGATTTTTATTCATATGCTTGTTACACTCTGTTAAAACTTCTTTAACAATGTTATAAGAGAAGTCTTTAGGCTCAAGGTGTGCTGTTGGAGCTCTGCCGTCATAATCTGGATCGTGTGGTGTAGGTACTGCAACAAATACAATATCTCTACCATTTACTGCTCCTTCTATAGTAGGAAACTGATCAACATTGTTAGTCTTATATTTTTTAATATCATAACCTGTAACATTATGTCCTTTAGAAGCAATAACCTCTGCACAAGGTAAACCTAATTTACCTAGACCTATAAAACTTATATTCATAGAAAACTCCTTATAGTCATACTTATCTGCGTACATTACTCAACCCTAATAAATATGACATATATTGGATTTATGAATGTTTGAAAAAATTTTAGATTTTGAAAATAAATTATCAGAATTTACAGGTGCTCCTTATGTCGTTACTACCGATTGTTGCACTCACGCTATCGAATTATGTTTATATCTAGATGAAGTTAAAGAGTGCAATTTTAGTGCGTTTACATATATAAGTGTTTTACAAACAATGCACAAATTAGACGTTAATTACAATTTAATAGAAGAACACTGGATAGGAGAATATAATTTACACAAAACAAGAATTTGGGACAGTGCAAGAAGATTAGAACCTAATATGTACCGCAAAGGTCAACTTCAGTGTTTGAGTTTTGGTTATAGTAAACCGTTAGACATAGGGAGGGGTGGCGCAATATTATTAGATTCGAAAGAAGATTATAACAAACTTAAAAAATTAGGATACGACGGCAGAGATTTAGAAATTCAACCTTGGATTGACCAGCAGGAGTTTTCTATAGGATATCATTATAAATTAAATCCTGAAGAATGTATAAAAGGTATAACATATTTAGATTATTATATTAAAGCAAGAAAATTTGATCCAATAAATGTAGTATATCCCGATTGTAGGAAAGTAAAAATAAAATGAAAATATTAATTTGTGGCGACAGTTGGACATCCGGTTACGGTGTTGATTATAAAGATAGTTGGCCAAACTTAATTGGTTATGGGTATATTGATACTTCAGAAATAGGTGCTTCTAATGATTTAATAGTTACACGTTTTTTAGAAAATTATAATGATACTTATGATGCTGTAATTATAGGATGGAGCGGAGTTACAAGATTTTGGGACGGAAAAGCTAGAGATTTTTCCAGTGTTGATAATAATGTAGTCGAATATTATAAAGATAAAAGTTTAAATGATATACTTGTAAATTGGGATAATCAAATTTCAAAAATTTTAGAAACTGCAAAAGTGCCAGTTATACAATACAGCGTATTTGGTGATATACCTATTAACAAAGATTATTTTTTAGAAAAAAGTTATTTAGAATTTCTTGCTAATAAAAGCGGAGTATTTTTTAATTATCAAATACCTATATTTGAATTTGACTGGCTAAATGAAAATAATTTAAAAATGACTGAGTCATTTGGCGAAAAATATTTTCCTCGTAAATGGAAGAGAGCTTGTGTAGAAAGAGAAAACTTACGTGGTACTGGATATTTTTTAGATTGCGGACATCCTACTGCTGAAGGACACAAATTATGGGCAGAATATATAAAAGAGAAATTAAATGATATATTCAGTAAATGAATGGGACCAGTTAAAAAGAATAGTTGTAGGTTCAGCAACAAATGCTCACTGGCCTGTTCAATGTCCTATATTTAGAAATCAAGAAAAAACAACATTGTGGAAAGAAACTCCTGTCCCTGCTGGGCCTGTTGACGAAAATATAATTTTAGAAGCTAACAAAGACTTAGATAACTTTTCGTCAATCTTAAAAAACTATGGTGTAGTTGTTGAACGACCTACAGAACTTGATTTTCATTTATTTGACGGTATGTATAACTATTGCCCGAGAGACAGATTACTAATTGTTGGTGATAAAGTGATTGATGCTCCTATGCTTTACCCTACTAGAAAAAAAGAAATAGAAGCATTAAATCATTTGTTGGACACAGAAATAATTATTTGCAATGATCCGGAAGCAACCTTTGATGCTGCAAATATCTGTAGGCTAGGAAAAGATCTTTTATACTTAGTAAGCGAAAGTGGAAATATTAAAGGTGCTAAATGGTTACAAGAAACTTTAGGATCAAAGTACACAGTTCATATATTAGATAATCTATATAGCGGTGTACACATAGATAGTACAATTAGTCCAGTTCGAGAAGGATTAGTTGTTGTAAACGGTGATAGAATTAATTCTAATAATATGCCAAGTGTTTTTAAAAAATGGGATGTTATTAGTATTTCGGGAAAAGATTTAGTGGCACAGCCTTTTATAGACTATCCTTACGCAAGTAAATATATAGCACTCAACTTTTTAGCAATTAATCCTAATACTGTAGTTTGTGATCCATTTCAAACAGTTTTAAGAAACGAATTAGAGAAAAAAAACATAGAAACAATCGGATGTGAGCTTCGACATAGCAGAACCTTAGGAGGTGGACATCATTGTGTTACACTAGATTTAGAAAGGAATTAATGTGTGGTATATAGACAAATTGCCTGAAGGTATAATTGACGATAGCTATAAAACATTGCCTTACATTAAAGAACCATTTAATGATCCTACAGCAGTTAAAGAATGGATACAAATTTATGGTAATATTTTTGACACAGGTGAAATGGTAGATTATAGACACCCACAACCGGAGTGGACACAAAAAATTATTGAGTATACTGGTTTAGGTTTAGCAGGTAGTAGTTACTATAAAATGAATCCTGGAAAAATACTTCCTTACCATAGAGATGCATATGTAAGATATATCGATTATCACAAATTAGAAGAAGTTGAAAGAATACATCGTGCTATTATATTTTTAGAGGACTGGCAGCCGGGACATATATTTGAAATAGACGGATATCCTTTAACAAATTACAAATCTGGAACTATAGTAGTATGGCAATATGACACTCCACACCTTGCCGCTAACTTAGGTACTAGTGACAGATACACTCTTCAAATTACCGGAATAAAATGAAATATCCAAATATTGAAATAATTACTGAAGATAAAAATATCTTTTTTGACGAGAATGGCATCTTCAAAGAAACATACTTATTCCGTGAATCAGACTATCTTTACCAAAAAATAAACAAAGATACTGTATTACTTGTAATTTCGCAAAATATAAAAAAAGTAAATCCAGTAGTACAGTTCCTATTAGAGAATAAGATAAAAGAAATTATTTTTGTAATAGATGACATATTCCGTATATCTTACAAAGGACAAATTTTACCTATGATGGAGGGTAAGGTAATAGAATCTGATTTTGAAAACACAAAACTTTTAGAAATAGAAATAATATCAAACATTTTATCACATACACAAATAAAAAAATTTGATGTATTTCATTGTGAAATTATTCCAGATGATATTAAAAATAAAATAGGATATGATATAAAATATTACGACAAGTTTTTAAATACTTGGAAAAAATTCAAATCACATCATTTAGATAACATAGAAAATAATTTAAATTTTGAATATAAAGTATCTTCTTTATCAAACAGATGGGATTATCATAGAACATTTATTACGTCACTTTATTATGATAATCCAGAATTTTCTTATACATTTTGTGAAAAGCCTGATCAAGATGATATGTTAGACAATAATAGTTTAATTATTAAACAATTTCCAAAAAACGTTCGTAAAAGACTAAAAAACAAATTAAATAATTTTTTAGATACACCTTGTGTATATTTAGATGAAAAATACGAACAAACAAGTACAAATAATATACTAGACTATCAAGTACAAAACAACTTAAATGTATATACACATATACAAAATAGTTTTGTAAATGTTACAAATGAAACTAGATTTGTTTCTCCTATGCAATATATAAGTGAAAAATCATTCAAGCCTATAATGTGCTTTAGGCCTTTAATAATGCTAGGACCGCCCGGAAATCTTAATATTTTAAAAACTTGGGGCTTTAAAACATTTAATCAATGGTGGGACGAAAGTTATGATTTCGAAAAAAATCACCACAAAAGATTTTCAATGATTGTAAAAATAATAGATGAATTATTAATAAAAGACAAAAAAGAATTATGTGATATGTTAGATAGTATGCAAGATGTTTTAGAGCATAACTACAATATTTTTACAAAATTTAACAGCGAATTTTATAAGTTAGTAAGTAACTGATTAACTAACAAAGATAAATCTTTGTTCCTTTTTTCTAGATTATTATAATTATGTTCTAAAATAGGTATCATTGAATTAAGATCCTTTTTAATATCCTCAAAGTCTCTAGAAATAAATTTATCAATAGAATTGCAGGTAGCTAAAAATCTTTTATTATAATTTTTTATTTCGTCGTAAGATTCATCAATAAAACTATCAAAGGTCTTATAGCCTAAAGATTTTAAATATTTTAAACTATTTGCCTGTCCAAAAAGAATAAAAGGTCTCATAAAAAATATAGGTTTAATTATTTTTTCACTAAAAAACATCCTATCAGATTTATCAGTATAAAATGTTTCACTCACAATATGTAAATATGATTCGTAATATTTCCTTAGTTTGATATCGTGGGTAGGATTATTAAAAGTCATATCTTCATAATCTATTACTGCTGGCAGTGTTTTAGATAAATTTTTTTTGTTAAATCTTTTATATATTTTAGGAAATTTTTCTGCAAATTCTTTAATTGCAAAATCTATATTATCATTATTTGCAATATCCACTGCTTGAGATACTAATCCGTATTGCTTATTATTAATAAATTCATAAAGAGCTAAACGTTGCGCACTAGGACGTCTATTTAGACACAAAAATTTATATTTTAAATTTTCATTATTTTTTATTTTCTTTAATGATAATTCTTTAAAATTTATTTTGTGTTTATTATAGAAAAGATATATATCTTCAAATCTATTATGATATATGTTTATTACACCGTTAGGGCTTTGTCTTACTAAATTACCTGTTAAATATATTACATTAGAAAAATCTAAATCATACTTTTTTAAAATTGTCTCATAAACAGTATTATCTAAATAACCCAAATTCCAACCTTCTAATGTGTTGTGAATTAAAAGTTTACATTTTCCATCTTTTATTGATTTAACAATATCAATTGGGATAAAAAATGAATCCCAAAGCAACTTTCTGTCTTTTACATCTACATCGTAAGGAAAAAGCCAGTGTGATAGATACACAGGATAATAAAACTTATTAGTGCCTACACTGTTAATAAAATCTATATGTTTTGCATCTATCGGATCAGTTACACTATAATCATTATCAGTATACTTCCCCCAGGTATCATTATTAAATCCGTTGAAAAGTTTATTTTTATCTCTGTATAGGGGAACTTTTATACTAGGGCTTTGCATACGTGATAAAATTCTTCCATTTCAGGGAAAGTTTTTAAGAAGTCTGTTCCTCTGCGTCTATCGTGTTCTGTTACAAATTTATAAAAATCTGCTCTATTGCGATTTACTTCATCAATATGCTTATAACTTTCTGATAATTTTTCTTGGAATACTTGATAATTCCTTCTCATACGTGTTATTTCGTGTTCATAAAAACCCATACCACACAATGGAGGCCAATCAATTTGTTCTTTATTTAAGTACATATAAGTAACCTGGTCTTTCATAATATTAAGGTAACTATGATCTAATATAAAAACACTCTGATGTTGTGGCCATCTAAGATATGCAGCATCCATACTTACTGGATTTCGTCTTTCTGGGCCTGTGTTGAACTCATATCTAAACTTAATAAAGTCTTGCATAAACTCTTTGTAAGTTGTTACACTCAAAGCATTATAAGTTGCCATATTAGTTAATTTGCTTTGTGGGATTTCATTTAATATTCTATGACAGTTATCTAGCCATTTGTTATAATCCAATCCGTGTCTAATATATTCTGCTTTTGCGCCTTTTGCTTCACAACTTGTATACAATTTAAATTCTTTAATCATACCCTCTGATTGTATGCGTTTCATTTTTTCTATCAAACTATCTATCATCGAATCAGGAACGCACAAATTACTATTAATATTCAATTCTAATTTAGGATTAGGATTTTCAATTATATAATCAAGCACCTTAAATGTATCTTTACACATTAAAGGTTCACCGCCTGTTATTCTAAAAACTTGTAAGCTAGGATATAGTTCAGGCCACCATTTCCAAAATGCTTCTACATATGGATTGTGTTCTCTGTGTGGTATAGGTAATCTGTTTTCTCTTTCTAAGACATCCAAATTATTAAATCGAGTACTTGTAGGATAAGGTCCAAATTGTTTTATTTCTTCCATCCATTTACTACTAACTTCAGGTAAACAATAAGAACATTTAAAATTACATACGCTACTAAAACTTACTTCTAAATATTTTGGATTAATATTTTTGGTAAAAGGATTATTTGTGATTTCTGAAAAATACGGATAGCTCCAATCTTCAGCACTTTTCATTACACGATCACTAAACACAACATTATCTTTATCCGAATCTTCAATATTCCAACAGTAATCGCACTCTTCAGGTCTTTCGCCTTCGAGCATTTGTTTGCGTTTTTCTTTTTTGTAACTAGTATTATGTAATGCACTAGGATCAACTTCAATTTCTTGTAAAGGTATTTTATGTGCAGGTACGTGGTGGCAGCTATGTGTCATTCCTGTTTGAAGGTGTAAAGTTACTTGTGTCCATTTGGCCAAACATAGTGAACAACTTTTATTGTTTAGTTCACTTTGTACACTTCTATAATCGTTTGCTTGTGTCATTCTTTTTCCAAAAATTTGTTTGACATTCTCATTGGATTTTGATAAATTTCTTTAAAAAATTTACTGTGAGGACCATCCAATGGTTTTGTAGAAATAGGAATATTTAATTTGTCTTTTAATATATCCCCTAAAACTTCAATTTCTTGTAATAGATTTTTTTCTGTTAAATTTTTTGTTAATCCGTCCCAGTGCGAATTTAAATATTCAAAATCTCTTACGTTAATATAATCCCAATCAGTACACATTGTTTGATATAAACCTTCTCTAGCACCATAGATAGCCCAAAGTCCGTTTTCTACATCTGCGCCGACCATTAACCAAATATATAGTCTATGCAAGTTTTTCCAATGATTTTTATGAAAGTCCTCGACACTTACTTTTACGCCTCTATCTAGTGCCATTTTTACACCTTCACGAAATCCTGCTCTCCAGGCCTGATGTGGAGTAGAATTGTTATGCACATCACAATACACTCCTTCCATTTGAATGTATTGTACGTCCCAGCAAAAATCAACTTGTGCGTGAGGGTTATTAGGATCGGCATTTTCGTGAGTTTTCATATTCAAAACAAATTCTTTAGGCCAACATTTAAGTCCGCCATTACCGTATATTAGGCCGTTAATCATATTATTTCCTGCCCAACTTATTACACAGTTTGACAAATTTTTGTTTTCGTCAAAGTCTATAGTTTGATTTAAAAACTCTTGCCTAATAATATTATCGCCATCTACTGTGATAAATCTATCTGTTTCACTTAATTCAGCACAAGCTTTGTGTGCAGCATCTGAACCTTTTACACCGTGTACACGTTTTGCCCAAGGAACTTTGCTGCATAAGTCTGCGTAATTTTTTTCAGCATTTGGTTCATCATAACTTAGATATATTATATCGTAGTCTAAAACTTTAAATTTTTTCATTGTCTCACTTCATAATTATAAGTATCAAAATACTTTGCAGTGTATACACTTACGTTATTAGGATTAATTGTAGAATCAATTTGATCACTTATATTAACTTGTTCTTGATTAAGTAATGATTGATAATTTATTTTTATACTTTGGTGAAGTATGTTTGGATCGTTCTTATCAGTTATACTAAAATTCATCACTAAATCAAAAGATAATCTTTTATCTGCTTCAAAATGTTCTAATCTTTTTTCTTCATTCAAATATACAGTCCATTCATCTCGATAACAACATATGTTTATATCAGCATTTGGCACATTTTGTGGAATATTATATAATCTATCTCTTACATTAGGTATTTTTGTTTTTTCTAATTGATCTGTTATAACTAATCTATTTTTTGTTGGATTGTATGTTACAATAAAATCATCAATACGCCTTACACCGTGTTGTATATCTTTAACATCTTCATAATTGACATATATACTATGCAAGCCGGGTGCTGTTTCTTCTTTACTAGATATCTTGTTTATTTTTCCAGTATCAGGATCAAAATAAACGTGCATTCCTACATTTGATTTAGAAACTTCTAAATTTTCAACAAATTTTCTTAAATTGTTTATCATTGCACTAATTCCATATAATTGTTTAACATATATGGTTTTAAGAAATCTTTTTCAGTATAATGTAAAATTCCTAACTGTTGAAAATTTCCTAATTTTATTTCGCCTTTATGATTCATATATACGTCTACACAATCTTGCCAGTTTTTCTTTTTATTTGTCCATCCTTGTATCTGTGACTTCATATGGATAAAGTTAGGAAAGCTAGAAACTTTGTTAGTAATTTTATCTTCACAATCTAGTATTATTGTAACAATTGCACTACACACATCAATACTACACCAAGACGGTCTGTTTTCTTTCAAAAATATTTCATAAAATTTTTGCCAATTTTGTACCACAAATTCTAACCATTTATAAAACTTGTGCGCAAAATCGCCTTTATTAAAATAATGAAATCCGCTGTATATATTAGGTAAATTATTACTTACAAATGTTTTTCTATAATATGTGTCAGTTATAATGTCTCCTCTATAGGTAAAGACTTTACTTGTATAAAACATTTCATAATTTTCTAAAAAGTCCCACCAAGAAGATATAGATTGTAAAATTAAAGTATCTGTATCAAGTACAATTGTTCTATCATACGGTGATGAATGATAAATTTTCCATCTATTTTGAATCTTCCATTCAAATTCTGCGGCATCATCATCCCACATTATAGGAATAATCTTGTCAAATAAGTTTTTGTACTTTGCTGGAACTACATCGTCAGTAATAATACTTATTAGTTCTGTAGGATTATGTTTTTTCAAACTTAGAGCAAGTAGACAAGCTTGTTGTACATAATTAACTTGTTCATTATTCTGTGCAAGTACAACTATACCTTTACTCATATCCTACCTCGTCTATTATTCTATTTAGACTAAATTTATTCATTACGTGTACACTTTGATCTTTAATAGAAATAGCTGTATATTCGCCTCTGTAATTTTCTTTTTCTACTAAAAAAATAAATTTATTATCTTCTAATTTCCACAAAATGTCTCTATCTATTGTATATAAATGCTTTCCTGGCAATTCTGCAATAAAACTACCTCTAGAAAATCCATTCATAATATGACCTGCTATACTAAATGCAAAATCATTCCTAAATAATGAGCTTTCTAGCTGATATACTGTTGTGTAATGACTCCAATTTTCTTGTATGTGCTTAATTAAGTCAAAATATATTTTGTTAAGTTCAGTTTTTCGAAAAAAAACTACAGTAGCCCAATAAAAGTCTATACTGTAATCGCTTATATAATCAAACTCTCTTTCGTCTCTTACTTTTGCAATATCTTCTGATTTTTTAAACATTTGAAGATCATTTGGAGAATCAAAACAATTAGATAGTAAATTATTAGAAATTATATAATCAGTATCCAACAATAAAGTTTCTTCATAAGGAGACAAATCGTATGCTTCTACTCTATAGTTATTTTTAAAATTTAGTTTCTGGCTATAAAGAGTTCCATCGTGATAACTTTTTTTGTTAGGACTGTCGTCTTTGTAATCAATTTTAATAATTTTTTCAAATGTGTCCTCAGGGAAAGAATCTTGAAGGTATAAGACACTATCTGTAATAATACTTACAGGAATATTTAAATATTTTTTTATTCTGTTTGCAAGGAATACTGCTTGTTTTACATAATCAATTGTATCGTTATTTCTTGCAATTAAAAGTGCGCCTTTAGTCAATTTCTAATCCTACTAAATCAGTAACACTCCTATTTTTTTTGAGTTTTTCGTATTCGACAAAATAATTATTAGACGATGTAAAATACGTATTCAATATTTCATTGTAAAATTCTTGTATATTGTCAATTTGTAAGGGTATGTTATTATCATCTACTAATACAATCTCATCTTGCTCCGATGACAACATTGTGTAGCAAAAATTTATTAGTTCTTTAGTAACTGTGAACTGGCAACCGTCATAAAAATAAATTAGATCTTCTAAATATTTTTCTTTTAACAATCTTTTCTGGTTGTTAAGTGTAACCATAAAATTAGAAAATTCAATAGCTTTTTCTAAACGCTCGTCCATACTTGTACTCCTATAAGATATAATAGTATATAACAAAAAAAATTATTTGTCAAATAAGATCTGACTACATTTTCCGCTGATGATCTAGAAATTTGTTACCTTGGGTGTCTTCACCACGCCAATATCTCTTTCCTACACCGTGCGGTTTTTTCTTGTCGACGCTGTTGCGTTCAATTCCTGCATTTTTCATTTCTTGTTGTTCAAGTTGAATGGCGTTTTCACTAAAATAATTTTCAGCAAGTTCTATTTCAAATTTATCAACAAAATATCTAGGAATAGGCATAACTGCACTTATTATATCTCCTTTTTTTACTTCTACTACTAGCTTAGGAGAAAGTATTTTTAAGTTAAAAGTAAAGTCTCTACGTAAATTATCTGTTTCAACTACTGCGGTCATATTAGATAAATTTGGTATAAAATAATTAGGAGGATTCATTACCATTAAATTAATACCGGGAGGAGTTCTAAATGTAAATCTATTTTGTACAGTAATAAGTCCACTTCCAAAATGAGCACTTATTGTTTGTTTACTGCAAGGACTTGTTTTTATTGTAACATCATTAGGCGCTTCTCCACCATTCCATTCTGCTGTAAAATCACAACTACTCCTTATTGCAAAACCGTATTGATTTCCAATGACTACAGGCAAACAGTGAGCAACGTGTTTGTTGACCCAGTCTCTTGTTTTCATTCCTTTTAATGGTTGTACTATATCTAGATAATCATCTTTATGATATATCGATTCTGGTACAACTAATATTTTGTTTTTTGGAAAATTATTAAGCATTTTTTGTCAAAAATAGAACTATTGTATATCTTTCACCAGATTTAACTTCAGTTACTCCGTGTAAATATTCTTTTGTACCTTCAAATTGTACAAGTGTTCCCGGAGTTGTTTCTGGTTGTAAATTTTGGTTTGGAAAAAATATTTGGCCGCCTTCGTAATCTTCATTAAGATAGATTAATACACTATAATGTCTATTAGGATAAGGGTGTAGAGAACCGTCGAGATGTTCACAATCTGCGTGAGGAGGGTCTAGTTTATCTCCTTTGCGCCATCTTACCAACTGAAATGTTTCTATCAAACATTTGGTTTTGTATTTTGTTTCTATAATTTGTCGTACGTTTAATCCTATGTCGTCTAACAATTGTTGTATATCTTTATTAGATATATTACTTTTATGAATAAATTTTTCAGACCAATGGTCGTTTGTAACTATCCAGTCATTTGTTGTTGTTACATAATCTACGAGACTGTTAATATTATTCTTATTTAAAAAATTATTATCTATATAAATGTCCTGCATACTTTATATATTTAAAATACACAGGACACTATATAGTAATTGGTTTACTACGGAAGCAAACCGCCTGATATTGTGAACGAAGCACCATCTGAACCTGCGCCTGTTTGCGCAACTCCTACAGTATAGAAACCAGTTGGAAGTTGAGCAGATATAGTATCAGTACCGTTTGCATCTGTTGTTCTACTACCAGATGTATATGCTGCGCCGTCTTTGTACACTGAATACGCATACGATGTATTTGGTATTCCGCCTGTGATACTGACATACGCTGTCAAACCTACTGCTACTGCCGTAACCTGAATAGCATACGTCGGAGGTGGCGGAGGCGGTGGTGGTGGCGGAGGCGGAGGTGGTGGCGGAGGTGGTGGCGGAGGTGGTGGCGGAGGTGTTGAGACTGCCGAAACTATTGTAAACGCTTGATCTACTACAGTGCCATTTAAAACTAAATCTGCTCTCCAAGTACCTACTTGCCCGATACCTGTACTTGTACTTCCACTAGCACTCGAACTAAATAATCCTTGGAATACATTATCTTTATAAGCGTTTACGGCCACAGTTGTTGCATTGCTACTGCTCCAGGTAATAGTATAAATGTCTGATGTAGTTCCAGATAGAGGAGATATACTAACACTTCCAGTTGGTCCAGGGGGCGGTGGTGGAGGTGGTGGAGGTGGCGGAGGTGGTGGCGGAGGTGGTGGTGGTGCTGCACTTACAAAGATAGTATCTGTATCTAGTGTATCTGTACCGTGCGCTAGTGCTGCTGTATGGATTCCTCCTGCAGTAGCAGTAAAAGTTCGAGAACCAGAAGTTCCATTAACTGGGCCAACAACTATACTATTCAATCCATAATAAGCATAAGCTGTAACTGTAGTGGTTGTATTACTACTTGTCCAGGTTACTGTTATTGTGTCTCCTACGTTATATACACCTGATCCTTCAAAATAAATATTTCCAGTTGGTCCTGGTAAGCCGACTGCAATAGTATCACTTGCTGTTACGTACTTTAATGTGTTAGTGGCATCATAATAAGATGATGCAATACTTGCTCTCCAATTGCCTGTATTAGCTAGAACTTCGTATGTTAAGGCGCCACCCGGTTTTGTAGTTGAACTTACAACTGCTGTAGTAGACGATGGCGGATATATAGCAGCATAGGTAGTATTCGCACCAGTACCAGCGGTGTAATCAGCACGTATGGTTTCTCCTATAAACGCAGACGCAGCGTCAAACGCAATAGTTGGGTTTGGAATAGTTACTGCTTGATTAACAGTTAATGCTGGATTAGTTGATACTGTAATTTCTAGGGATGTATCAATTAAATTATATATTTTAATATAACCAGTCCAGGTACCTACTTGGTCTGCTACGCCAGATGCTGATCCTGACTTTGTGTTATACCTATTAGGATTAACATTACCTGATGGACTTATTACATAAATGTCATACCCAAATAAGGTTGCAGAGTTATAGCCGCCGTCCCAAGATAATGTAAATGAAGTAGAATTTACTGTACCCGATGTTGGTGACCAAGATATTGCAACATTATCATAAGTAGGTGAGGGGTTCGCAACAGGTGTTTGGCTAGTGTCATTGATAGTTATTGACTGACTAGCAACTGCTCCGCCCGATGCTGTTTTTCTGACGTTAATTGTTTTAGATTCTGCACCTTCTGTGGTTGCATCTGCTATAGGACTTAAACTAAAACTTCCGGAATTATTAAACATCGAGAATGATCCACTAGATGTACTAAAATCTGATCCGCCCGTTACATCCCAATATAATGTAGGTGCACTTGCCCATCCTGTAGCTGTTACTGTATAAGTACCAGAACTTCCTTCGTTAATATTACTGGGTCCACTTATGCTATAAGTTGGTTCAACTGGAGTGACTGCATAGTATGCACTTGTACCGTCAGAAAAGTTAACAGTTATTGTTACACCTTCTCCGAAGCTTGTAGACATTGTAACAGGAAAAGTAGCTGTTCCACTAGCATTGGTTGTGCCCGACCCGCTATTGCCTGAAGTTAATTCTGTAGCAGACCAGGTAAAGTTTGTATTAGGGCGAGCATAATAGATATATACATCACCATCCGGATTTCCGGTAGCAGATACAATACTAACACTAGGACTATATACTGCTGTTACCGTAAATGTAAGTGAACTAGCTAGGTCAGGGTTAGGCACTGATACATTATATGTTCTTTGTCCTGCTGAACCAAAAGATACTGTAGAAGTATAATTGCCGCTACTGTTAAAAGTTCCTGTAAATACGTCACTGCCCGAAACACTAAACGATCCATTAGGTCGACCTGTTATAGTTAAAGTTGCATTTTGATTTACATCAGGCGAACTAGGACTAATAGATATAGTGCTTTGATATACATCTGTTACAGTATAATTTAACGTTGTTGAGTTGTTACTAAATGCTTCTGCAATAGTAAAACTATATGATCCTGCAGGGGAAGTTTGTATTTGTATTGTTGCCGTTCCATTAGAATCAAATACAAAAGCACTAAGGGATTGACCATTAATACTAAACTGTCCGCCGGGGAAACCTCCAGCTATAGTAACTTCTCGATCTGCGCCTGTCGCGCCTTCTATTACTGTAAAATTATTTCTACTTAAACCTAGCACAGCAGTAATTGTATAGTTTGTCGAAGCTGTCAAAGGGCTATAACCAGACACATTTTCAAAATGTGAAGTATATGTATAATTTCCAGGTTTTGCTTGTAACCTAGTAAAAACTAATTGTCCATTTGCAGGAATAGTTGCCCCTGTTCCAGGTAATCCTTTTGGTACATCAGCCACAGACGGATTATTACTAGTCACAGAACCAAGATGTTCGGTATTAGGAGGACCAACTACAGTATGTGTGAACGAATTATACACAGGAGAAGATGTCGGATTAACTGTTGTACTGTTTACTCCCGAAGGTAAATCATCATTAATAAGCGTTAGTGAAGTACTAGCACTATCACCTGTATCTCGATGTGTCCAAGTTACCGTCATAGTTTTGTTGCCATCATTGACAGATTCTTGTAGGAACTGCTTTACAATACCTACATATCCGCTGACGCCGCCGCCCGATTGTGCTTTCGAACCACTTAATGCACTGTAGGTGCTAGTAAAGTCTCCGGCGGTTATTGTACCAGAAATCGACCAATCCCAAATATCTCCCGCGTTATAGCCGGTTGACTCACATTGTAATATAATAGAATCACCTTCATTAGCTGATGTTATGAGACTTTGTAGTGCAGTACTCCAAAAATTTACTGTAATGCTTTTTGCAATTGGTGTTGTTGAAGTGTCTTGTATTATAGCAAATATAGCATTTGAACTATTGTTAGGTCCACTTACTCGTGTTCCAAAAATTTCGGATCCTTCAGTTGTAGAATCTGCAACAGATGTTCTAGTAAATGTGTATGAACCATCTCCTGTGTTTGGAAGATTAGTAATTGTTACAGATGCTGTGCCGCTCATAGCCCCGCCAACAAAGTCTGCTGCAACAGCATTTGTTCCACTAACTGCATTTACGTTAGACCAACTTACTCCGCCAGTTGTAGCTTCCCAGTTGCTTACTGTTCCTGTATATGTAAAGGTTTTGTATGTAGTTTCGTCACCGAGAGTTGGAGAACTATATCCAGTAGTAACATCTAAATCACTATTTACTACAGGAACGTTTGCAATTTCTGATTTTCCTGTCCAATAAATTTTAGTGCTTTGACCATTACCGTCTGATTGAAGAACTGTAAAATCATATGTTATGCCTGCACCTCTAGCATCCAACACTGTTGTTGGTGTTACACTTACCGGTACTGTAACGCTTTGTCCAACACCTATGGTATAATTTTTACTTGCAACTCCGCTGGCTGAACTTACACCGTCGACATCTACAGTCCAGGCAGCAGGTCTGTTTGTTTCTTGAACTGTTATTGTTCCGCTACTATTGCCGGTGTTTGTAACAGTAATGTTTGTACTTGCCGAAGTATTGACAATTACATCTCCAATATCCCACGCAGTATTTTGAGTAAGGTATGCACTTGGGGTAACGCTAAAAGTGAATACCGCCGGTGGTGGAGGTGGTGGTGGTGGAGGTGGTGGGGGCGGTGGTGGGACACTAGTATCATTAATAACTATACTAATGGAATCTGCACCATTATCTAGACTAAGTGTTAATGTTTCAGGACCTTCTGCAAGTTGATCAGACACAGGACTAATTACTAAAGAATTTAAAGTTCCAACTGTAAAGGCTCCTTGCAAAGGTATTCCAATGTCTGCTTGGCTAGTTCCTGTAATAGTATAAGGGATAATAGTACCATTAGAAACATTTGTAGTTGTAAGAGTAATACTAGCACTGCTGCCTTCATTGACACTAGCAGCTGATCTACTTAAAGTATAAGACGGAACAGGTGGCTGGCTTGCACTTAATTGTACTATTGTGCTGCCCACAGGAAGACTTGCTGTGGGAAATACTACAGTATCGTAAGCTGTACCATTAATATTTACTGTTCCATCTGGAATTAGTAGAGATACAGAACTTGTCCAATCACCTAATACAGCTTCATCTATCGAAAAACCTCCGGGATTGGGATCTGTAAATAAAACTTTAAATTGAATTGTTCTACTGCTTGTCTGTAATGCATATAACTCATATGCACTTTGACTATATGTATTACCTGCATCTTTTCTATAACAAAGTTGATAACTACTACTTAAATTTGTAGCACCGATATTTTGACCTTGGCCTACACCTTTATTACTAAATGTACTATCGCCTTTAAAACTAACAACTCCCATATTGTTCATTTCGGTTTGCCAGTCTATTGTTTTTTGCTGATTAAGATTATAGCTTACACTTGCATTAAATCGTATTTCACCACCTGCATTAAAAAAATGTCTACGAGCAGCATCTGAAGGGAAAGTAACACTAAAAATATGGTTTATATAACTAGTCCAATTTCCGCTTACAGAATTTAAATATGTACTTGATATTTGTGTACCTGAACTATTATTTAAATTTACTGTAGCTGCCTGATCAACAGTGTCGATTTCAAATTTATCATTTTCAATTTGAGTCATTAGGTTTTCTAATGACTGGATATATGCGATTTCTATTAGATCTGCATTCACAGGATCATTTTCAAAATCTCCAACAATAAAATCATTTATAGATACATTTCCAGCACCCACTTGATGTGCTCTACATCTAATTAGATCAACATAAAGATCTTCATATTGCTGTGCAGTTATTTTGTCTGAAGTTGGAGGATTAACAGTGCGAGTACCTTGCACATCGCTATTAGCATTTAAAGTTTCTCCGTAACCGAAACTTGGAGTACTAGCTAATGATAAACCTAGAACTTTTTCTAACCTATTTTGAAGGTTGTTAAATCTAGATGCTAAAATAGTTGTAGTTGTAGGCATTAATTCTCTCTATACACTTTGCTTAGTGTATTTATTAAAAAATAATACACAACTATTTTTACGGTAAAATGCCACCAATGCCGCCATCATTTGGTAGTACTTCGATGTTAGCCTGATCTACAAATTCTCCATTTAACCATAATTGTACATAATAAAAGCCTTGAGTAGCAAAGTAGTACGAAGATGAACCGCTTGCACTAACTGTAGTTAACGGATTAAGGGTACTTACACCTTCTTTGCCTACTCTAATTTGGACAACTCCTGCTCCTTCACTTGTCCAAGTATACGATTCTATTATACCTGTTTCACTAAACGGAGCATCCCAAGAAATACTTCCTGATGGTTCTGGCGGTCTAGCAATCATACTAGTTGAATCTGAAGCTAACTCTGTAGTTCCGTCAAATAATCTAACAGTCCACGTACCTATTTGGTTTAAAGTTACAGGTCCTATCTGTCCTGATGCAGCAGTACTCACTGGACCAATTGTTTGTCCGTCTGGTCTAGTAAATGAATATTTAGGTGAATCGGCATTTGCTGTGGTCCACTCTATAAAGACTTGTGTTTCGTCAACATATCCATTAGCAGGATAAACATCTAAAGTTCCAGTTGCTTCTGGTGCAACTACTGTAACAGTTGATGTATCAATAACTGTGCCATCTAATACTAATTCAAATGTATATGATCCAATTGTATTTAGAATAATTGTATCTGTACCTTGTGCTGTAACTTTATCATATTGTAAACGTAAACCATCAGGTTTTAATATATCCACTCTAACAGTTGACGCATTTGCCGCTGCCCAAGTATAGCTACATAAATTTGCACCTTGCATTTCAGCTGTAATTGTACCAGTAACTCTTGCTCCTACAGTAAATCCAACGGTATCAAGTGTTGCGCCTGTATAACTGCCTGTTCTAACTTGTACAGCCCAATTTCCTACAGGAGCATTTATAGGCACATCATAAATCCAATTTACGCTGTTACCGGTAATCTGTTGTACAGAAGATTGTGTTGTAGTGCCTAGCGGGTTAGTTACCGTTATATATACTAGTTCGCCATCCGGAACATTAGTTGTAGTAAGTGTGTATCTTATAGCACTTTGTGCAAACACATCAACGACCCTCGGACTTAATGAATAAGTAGGATCTGGAACATCTATTACTTCTCTTTGAACAGTAATAGTGTGTGTAGGGAATTCTCCACTAAAACCAGAAGCAGGTGCAGATATGGTAAATTGATATGTTTCTGCTTCGTCATCTGGAATAATTATAGCATAATAAACTAGTTTTGATTCAAAGTATTGTGTACCACGTGCATCTATAGACCAAGTTCTTGGATTTGTAGCTACTCCAGAAATATTGCTCGGTTTATCAGAAAAATACACTTCGCCTGATACAACTGAATCTCTACCGTAATCTATATAATTATCTTTATAGTCATCTTCAAAAATAATTGTAAGTCTACCACTTATTGTGTGTCTTCCGGTAGAAGGAATAGTTAGTGTGTCGGAAGAACCTTCTTGGAATCTGATAGGAGAAGCTGTATATTCATTTGGTTTTTCATTTATTACTATTTGTACAGTATCAGCTTCAATGCCAGGATAATCATATGTAACATTATACACATAAGTACCAGCGGCGGTAATTTTGAATGTTCCTTCCCAATTACCTTGAGCATCAAATGTGCCAGTCTTTTCTTCTATTCCGTTATTAGCTCTCCAAATAGTATTTGGTCTGCCTCCTGAGGCGGTTACTGTAAAGAATTCTCCTTTAAAGGCTGATCCCGGTAGTGACCATTTTACGTCATACTCTGGATCTTCTTCTCCAGTTGATGTATCTACTATTGCAACCCAAGCAACATCTAATCTAGGACCAGATCGGCTTGTTCTTATTTCAGTACCGAATGTTTCGCCACCTTCTTTTAGTAAATCCTCTGCAAGTGTTCTTGAAAAAGTTCCTGTATTATTGTTAATTGTAATACTTCCTGACAATCTAAAATCAGTAAAGTCGTCTTCTTCTAAATAACGAGGTTGTCCTACAATATCACTATATTGTGTATGATTCCAATATAAAGTAGTTCCGTTTGGAACAAATGTAGTATTAACTGTATAGGTAAGTGTCTCTCCTTCATTGACAGAATCTTTGTTTGCTGATATACTGTATGTTGGAGTTCGATCTATTGCTTTTTCGTATGTAACTGGTATTACTATATTATCTATGCCTGCTTCATTAGCCTCTAGGAAAAATGTCAAACTTCCAGTAAAATTGTTGCTGTTAGTATTAAAAGAAAATTCTAGTGTAGGGGAGAAAGTAGGCGTTGCTGTGAAATTTAAAATAGAGTCCGGAGTAGTTGAAGTTGGAGTATAGTTTACTGGAGTTAAACTAGTAGTTACACCAGATGGGAAACTTGGACTCCAGCCTATAACTTTATATTGACCGTTTTTAGCTTGGAACTGTATCTGTCTAGTAGTGATAGTAGTAAAATCAAGGCTCGCCGGGGCAGTACTTGCTTCTAAAGGTGCCTCAGGTGGATCTACGTTCTCTTCCCATTCAATGTAAACAGCTCCAACACCGCCACTACTTTGTCCTGAACTTGATCCGAATCCAATACCTGATACGTCTCCGCCTGTCGCTCCGCCGCCACCGCCGTATCTTCCGCCTGTACCATCTGAACCCGACCCGGAAGTTCCGTCGTTGCCACTGCCGCCTCCTGTTCCTGAACTACCAGAAGGAGTACCAAATGCGCCTCCGACTGTATTTGTAAATGCAAGACCGGTACCGCCGCCGCCTCCAGCATAAAGAGCCGGTTCAGCACTACCGCTGCCGCCGCCACCGCCTCCAGCGCCTGCGCCGCCTTCTATACCTCGTATAGCGTCAATGCCTGTAAGATAACGGCCACCGCGGCCACCAGTCCCGCCATTAGAACCTCCCCAATATCCAGCGCCGCCTCCGCCGCCGCCACCATATTCGTAGTATCCTTGGCCGCCGGAACCGCCGTTTCCGCCAGTATCTCCATAGTAGCCTCCGCCGAGGCCGCCTGCACTAAGAACTGCATTGTTTACAATGTAGCCACCACGACGGCCGCCTAATCCTGCTATCTCTGTTTGAGATTTAAACCAAGATGGTTGCCCGTTTTGTCCTAGTTGACCAAAACTGCCTGCGCCGCCAGCCCCAACTTGAACATCAAATTCTTGTCCAGGAGTAACTGTGATTGTTTTTTCTGCTGCGCCGCCTCCGCCGCCTCCGCCGCCGCCGGTACCTGAACCAGCGCCACCGCCTCCGATTACTCTTACTGTAAGTTGTGTTACATCATTAGGAACAATAAACTTATATAATCCCGGTACATCTTCGAAAACTGGTGACGAAAGGTTAGATATATATTGCACTGAGGGTGGAGAGAATGATGTCTCATTAATTATTGTTTGGGCGCCATTACCAACCTCTAATACCACTGTACCAGTATCAGATCCTAATCTTAATTGTACATCGTATGTTTCGTCTGCACCATCCGTAAATGCGTCCGCAGTGGCAGTTAAACTAAAGCTTCCTTCTCCATTATTATCTAATGTAAATGATCCGCTAAGAGAATTACTTGTAAAATCACTTGCAGTTACATTATTTCCGACAATAGTATAAAACAGTTCTGTACCAGCATCTAATCCAGTTGTTTGAACTCCGTAAAATGCTGTGTATTGTCCTTCTTCGATAATTGTATCGTCTACTGGATTTGTAGTGCTTACTGTAATTGCATAAGTAGGATTAGAAGGAGTTTCTACTCCTTCTGAATTGTCAACAATAGTAACTACTCCAGTTTGATCAACAAATCTTGTTCTAGCAGAATCTGTGAATAACCGTAGTCTAAAACTTTCATTACCTTCTGTAAAACTATCTGCTACTGTTGTTCTAGTTATTGTTCTTTCAGCTTGTGTATAAGCTTCTGATATAGTTATACTACCTTGTAACGTATTATCACTAAAATCGCTTGTAGTAATGCTACCGTTAACAACTTGTGTATCCCAATACAAAGTAATCGGAAAATTATTTACACTTGCTGATACCACAAAATCTAATGATACAATGCGAGAACCGTTCTCGTCATCTTCATACATAGTTTTTTCAAGGTCAACACCGATGTTATATTCAGGGGCAGCAGGCGCAGGAGGAACATCAAATCCAGAAATAGAAGTTGTTGTTGCAAAATCTGGCTGGGCAATCTGAACATAACTGCCTACAGCCCTATACATAACTATATTACTTTCTAATTTTCCGTCTACATTGTTGTCTACGTTTGTGCCTGTATCTAAATCATTAAATATAACTTTAAATTCAAGTTGACTTTCTGAAATTGCTCTAGCTTCTATAGAGTATCTATTTACTTCATATATTTGTTGATAAAGTCCGCGGCCAGTTTGTCCAAAAATTTCTTGATAACTAGATGTTAAATCATAGTTGCCAATGTTTCCTACAACTACGCTACCTTTTTTAGTCGACGTATATCCAAAAGAAATTGTTCCTACTTGACTACAAATGTCAGCCCAATCTAATCCTTTAGGTGTATTTGCACCTGTATTTGCTGCTGTAAATCTAATCTCGCCGCCTGTATTGAAAAAATGTCTTCTATGATCAGCATTGTCAAATGTTACAGTAAAAATATGATAAACCGAAGAGTTCCACGATGCAGATCTAAAATCTCTTAAGGATAGTTTTTGTTCTGCTTGAGATGGATGTACGGTGAATTTGTCTGCTTCTACTTGAGCAATTAGTCTTTCAAAATCATCAAAACCTTTTTTGAATCCATCTGGATCTGTGCTTAACTGGCCTTGATTATTAATAAATTGACTAGTTTCTTCTGCAACTGTGTTTAAATTTGCTGTTACTTGCGCAATAGATAAATCGCCAGGTCCTACTTGGTGGACTCTTGCATTTAGAATATCAGCATAAATGTTATTAATGTCTGATGCTCTAATTATACCTTCTAAGGCATTGACTTGTGAACTAGCTAGAACCTGTCCATATCCGCTTTGTCCTGAACCTGTCCCATAAATTAATGCAATTCTATTTTGCAGGTTATTAATATCAGCTGCCTGAATACTTGCCATAACAAATCCTTATACTTTTAGAACGCATTCAATTAATTTTTCATTTTCGTCATCGCTGCTTTCTAATGCAACTCCTACTAACCCGTTACTTGCAATAGTGGAAGCAACTCCATCCTGCCAAGCATAAACTGTTTGTCCTTTTGATACTGGTCCTGCAACTCTAACAGGTACTCTACCTTTTAGTCCTATTGCTTGGCCGTCTGCTTCTGAATTCATTAAGTATGCTGGTTTATCACTTATAACACCTATTACTAAATCACTAACTTTAGCAGCTCTAGCTTCAGCTTCGCCACCAACTGCCATAACAGTTCCTACTGGATATTCTTGATCAGTAGTATATTTCTCTGCTAAGTCAGCATATCTTGCGCTTGTAGCAGTACCTTGAAATAAGTTTGCTACTAAGTTACCATCTGCTGTTCTAACTGCAACAGTATTATTACTAAGTAATTGGCTTCCGCTTGCATATAATCCTGTTGCATATTTTAATTGATCAGCTTTATCTGATATTCCTCTAAAATTAGCTGCATAAACTTCGTTCCATCTTAAAGCAGTACTACCAATATCAAAAATATTATCAGCACCTGGAACTATATTTGTAGGAGTAACTCTACCTATTTCTTTTGTTATTCCTAAATTATCTGTAGTACGCCAAATAATGTTTTGTGTAGGTAGTGTATTTTCTAAAATACCATCATTATTTTGAACGTAAATTCTAAACTCGTTATTATCGCCTATTGTTAATCCAGCATTTGGAAAATTTGTTATACCTACAAATGATGCACCATCTCTCAACAAGAAATCAGTCGATGGTCTGCCGTTCAATTTTGCTGCATTAGATGCTGTACCGTGGAATTCAAAATTTCTATCAGGTATTTGTGCGCTATTAGTAACGCCTAAATCAACTTCTTGTGTATACTTTAATGTTACACCTTTACGTACTAGATCAAACCCAGCAATTGCATTACTAGGATCTATTCTAAATTCAAAATTACTAATTATTGTAACTACTTGATCTTCGATTGTAGAAGCAATTACTGAATATGTAAGACCGTCCAAGCCTAAAATATCAAGACTTACCATTTGTGTAAGTCCTTCGCCAGCATTTTGTGGGCCTATTAATACAAAATTTGTTCCATTATATACATATAACTGTTCATTTACTGTATCCCACCAAAAATCACCTACTGTTGCACCTGTGGGTTGAGATTCCGAAGCGTTTGCGCCTCCTGATGTTTTCCAAGCATTACCGTCATAAAATTTTAATTTTGTTGCATTACTATCATACCAAATTTGACCACTTAAAGGCCTTTGCGGTGCAACTGTGCCGGAAAAATTTTCTAACAAAAACAAAAAGTTTTCGTTTTGTATTTCGCCGTATCCGGCATAATTCTTACCTATAAATTTTAAGTCAGTTGTTTGATCAAGAGTTCCATCTTCAACTGTAGTTAAAATGGTATTATTATATCTATCTATTTGGTATGCCATTCCTATAAACCCCTAAGTGCTATATGTTATTTATTCGTTTAAAATGAATAAGGTGATGTTGTGCTAACGTGATCCCAACTTGTTCCGTTTGATGTAAATACCATCAATGTGCGTACAGGTGTAAGTATTACATTACCGCTTGCTGTGTTAGATGCTACGATGTCTTGTATCACTGATTCATTTTGTGTTCCATTTGAGTCTACATCTAATGCAGATTTTGTTAAAACTCCTGTTGTGTCTGGTGACAATGTTACGCTTACATTGATACCTTCAACTGTTGCTCCTGCATATGAAGTAGCGTGTATTTTTGCTTCTTTTCCAATATTAATAGTGTGCGCAGGGTACATAGATTGTATTACTAAAGCTACGTTGTTTTCTAATGTTATGCCAGAACCTAACCCAGTAATATCCATACTAAAAACAATAGGTTCCTCAGCTATTGAGCTATCAACATAATTTTTTGTTGCAGCATCTTGCAAATTTGATGGATCAGCTAAGCCAGTAATTTTTTGCGAATCTTGTATTGCTATATCTCCGCCGGCTGTTAAATTAACACCGTTATTAGAAACAATTGCAAATGTACCCGAAGAAGGAGATGCTGTAATCGTCGCACCATTTATTCCTATATCATCTACGTTCAAATATAGTAATGTGCCTATTTCATCTAAGTCTAAACCCTTTTGTATATTGGTTAAGCTTGTATTTGTAAGCTTATCAACTCCGCCGATTTGATATGTTTTTGTAGCGTCACTTATATCTAAATTTACATTAGATGTCCAAGCATCTTCTGCTGCTATCCAAGTCCAAGATTTAGAACCAACATCATTTGTATCTAATAATAATCCTGCATTGTCTGCTTCTACACCATTTAGTCTGCCGCCATCGGCAGTTTTTGCAATTTCTATGTTTTTATCTTCGACTCTTAATGTTGCTACATCAATACTTGTTGTATCTCCTTCAACTAATAAGTTTCCAGTAACTCGTAAATCACCGTCAACATCTAACGTATATTCAGGTAATCTCGAAGATGTGCCAGTAGGATCTTTAGTAAAAATTCCTACTCTTTCTGTACTAGCATCTATATAAATTGCATCAACTGTAACACTTCCAGCTTGACTAGACTTAATTCTTAAACTAATATCTTCATCTGTAATCTGATTTTCAATATAAAACCTTGGACCAACTATACGTTGTACAACGTTTTGTGATAATCCTAATGTTAAACCACCATTATTAGCAACTGTTAAAGTTCCGGTAGTAGTTCCATTTGCAGCTGAAGGTAAAAAAGAATCAGCTGTTCTTACAATTCCGCCTTCAGTTACAAGTGCGTTAGCAGAATCAGCTATTCCTCTATATTTAAAATTGTCTTTATCTATAATGTTGAATCCTTTATAGATAATTCCATCTGGGTTTGCATCTGTAACTAGTCCTAAAATTCTTTGGCTATAAGTAGGTGTAAATTCTATTTCACTTACAACTGCTGTAATTACACCTCCTATATATAAACTTGCTACAGTTCTAGATCTACTTTGAGAATCTAAAATACTTTCTACTCTAAAACCTGTTTCTTGCTGAGTAGTAGTATAACTAGGCCCTATTAATATAAGATCGGTCCCGTCATATGCATAAAGCTGATTGTTTAGGTTATCAATCCACAAATCGCCTGCAACCATTTGTGGCTGGCTATCTTGTACAAATGGTCCACCACTAGCTTTCCATTGCTCTCCGTCAAAAACTTTGAGGCGTTTATCACTTGTGTCCCACCAAACTTGTCCAGTTAACGGATTACTAGGTGCAGCAGAATTAGAAAAGCTTTCTAATAATCTAATAAAGTTTTCATTAAAATATTCACCATACCCTGTATAGTTTCTTCCTACAAGCACTAAGTTAGTACTGGTATTATCTATTTGTCCATCAACTAGATCAGTAAGTATGGTTCCGTCTGTTTTATTTAATTGATAACTCATCTATTATTGCCCCGTATAAATTATGTAATTAACAGCTAAGAATGGATTTAACACATTAATTGCAGCACCCACATATTCAGGATTCTCGTCTGTGCCTAAATTCCTGAAGTCGCCTGTGCCTGTCGCTCCGCCGCCTGAAACGCCTCCACTAGATGATAATCCTTGTGTTCCACCTAATCCCGGTTCAACAGTTAATCGTATTGCATTGTCATCAGCAGGTTCACCTGCTGCTTCTCTAATAGCGTAATATTGATTTCCGCTTGCGCCTTCTAAGTCGTGTTCGTGTTCAGGTAAATTAGTATTTCTAATTGTAACTTCTTCTTGGCCTGCATTGCCACCTATTGCATCTGCTGCATCGTTTGTAACTCGATTTGCCGAGGTATCGTTCATATTGTCTAAGCCCAAAGGAAATCTACCTCTTAAATCAGGCAAGCCAAATGTTGTAGCTCCATTATTAGCTAATAATGATCTGTCTTTAAATGAATATTCAATTGCTGCAAATAAAACACTGTAATCTGATATATTTACAATAGATCCATCGCAAAATAGCCATCCGTCCGGTAAATTTATTCCGCCAAAAGGAACAATAACTCCAGCCGGTACTAAAGGTATTGTACTTAAAAAAGTACTTTTATTAATTTTATAAACACCTGAGTTGTAGCCGCCGGATGAATTTACTTTGTTTATAAGTAATTCATCTTCGTTGTTAGAAAAAGGTATTCTACCTTTGTTTGATATAAAACTGTTACCTATTCTTACATCGAAAGTTTTGTTAGTGCCGCCTGTTTGTCCGTCAAAATCAAAACTTACAGTGTTCACATCTCCAGTCAATTGGAAGGTAGTTGCTGTAGCTAATTTATCTGCTGATCCGGCTCTTCCTGACACAGTACCACTAACATTTCCTTGTATATTACCGTAAAACGTTGCAGCGTGTATTTCTTCATACTTATTACTAGATGTACCTATAAATCTTGTGCCACTCCCGTCTGGAACAATATTTCCAGATGTTATAACGCCTGCACCGTCACCTGTGCCCATTGATAAGTCGCCGCCAACATATAAGTTTCTTGAAATAGCGGCGCCGCCTTTTGTTACAATAGTCCCAGTGTTAAGATCTGTAGCTTGGAAGGTAGTATCTATTAAAATTTGACCTGTAGTAGGATCACCTGTTTTGGAATTTACTTTTATATTACCTTTTACATCTAATTCTTCTTCAGGAGCAGCAGTGTTTATACCAACTAGTCCTCTTGCATCAACTCGCAAAACAGTAGAATATGTAGTGCCGTTAAGCATTCTAAAATCAATAGATGATCCTGAACTATTATGCTGTATTATACCGCTTTGATTTTCTACTTGTAGACTAAGTTGACCACTAGTTCCAATAGCAATGCCTTGATCGTTTTTAACACTTAATTTAAAGTCGGAACTAGTTTCTGCATCAGCACGTAAAAAATTAGCTGCTGGGATTGTTGCGCCGCCAACTACAAGTGCATTAGCTTTTTCTGCGGTACCATAATATTTTAAACTTTCTGATCCTACTAGTGGTTCTGTGCTTAAATTAATACCTGCACCGACACCTCCAGTAAATCCTGGAATTACAGTTTTTGGAATAAACGAAGAATCACTAATTATTATTGCAATTTTGTTTTTTACTTTAATTGTAAAAACGCTATATGTCACATCGTCGGTACCAACAACTGATTCAGTTTGACCTCCAGTTAACAGTCCATCACTAAAATCAGGACCTACTAAAATCCAGCCCGCTCCAGTAAATAGATATAATTGTTGAGTTTCAGTGTTTACCCAAAGATCTCCTGTAGTACTATTAGCAACCGCTGGCTGATTAGTTGCTTTTTTTACACCACTAGCTGCAATCCAAGTAGTTCCATCGTAAATTTTTAATTGGTCAACACCCTGTGTAGTATCATACCAAAGCTGGCCTTCTACAGGTCGTTCAGGTGAATTCTCGCTTGCAAAGTTTTCTAGTAAATGTAAAAAATTTTCATTTACTGCTAAACCATATCCAGTATAACTTTTTCCCGGAAACGATAATGAAGTATCTTGGTTAAGAGTATTATCTTCAACAACAATAGTACCTTTATTAACAATATCGGTAAATTTTATTTCATATGCCATTATCTACTCCTCACCCTGCCAAGCTCTGAACTCTAACAGTATAGTCGATTTGTATTAAACGATTGAGCGATTTTTGTACAGGATGGAAAATAACGTGTGTAATTAATCTACCAGAACCGTCTGCAGAGTAACTTTTTAAACCTAGTTCGTCAAATACATAGTTATTTGTCTGACTGGCAGCAGTATCAAATGCGTCCTGTCCATCAGGTTCGCCATAATCTAACAAACAACTTACTAATATATCTGTATAATTAGTTCCGCTTAAATGACGTACTTCTGTTTTGTTTCTTACAGGATCTGTATTATTAACACTACGTTCATCTACAACTTTTGTGTATGTTTGATTATATAAAGCAGCATTTGTACCTGTTGAATTTGGTGTCAAATAAGTAATTATACCTGTAGGATCTACGCTAGTACCTCCATTGCCAAAGGCCATTTCATATATAAAACCTTGCCCTTGATTAGCTAAACTTTCTGCTAAGGCAATACTCATATTTTCATAGTGAATTGCATTACGTTTATCAATGTAAACCTTTTGTGATTCAGGATCATATATTTTAATATGTCCTTGAACTAATACTCCACTGTTATCTTGCATTTTATCGCTCATTTTGATTTTCCTATACTGTATTTATTCAGGCAGTTCAGATGTTCCTGCACGTAAGAATCTACCTATACTATTTTCTGATTCTCCTAAAGTTTTGGTTCCTTCATTCCATATTTTACCTTTTCGTCTAATAACAGTGATCTTTACTCCCTCTAAAGGTGGAGTTTTTAAATAGATATTTTGACTCACAGTGTCTAATTGTATATCAGATGGTAAGTTAAAATCACCTTCCGGACTGGTTTGTTCAAAAACAGGCAAATATTTTGTAATATCATTTTTATCTAACCTTTTCCCGCCAACAAATACTTCTATTTCATTTACACTTGCTGTAGGTGTGTTAAGTTTAAAGGTTTGAGTTTGTCCATCACCAATAAAGGTTTGAACAATTGTTTCGTCTCTGTAAGGAATAGTCTTACTTATATTCTGGTCGTAAACTTTAGAATTAACTTCGTGTATTTCTTTTATACCTGTACCTAGTGTGCCTCTACGTAATTGTCTTAGCGTATTTCCTTCTTTTACAAAATATTCTATTCTTTCTCCGTTTATAAACAATATACCTGGGAGGTTTTGTCCTTTATTTGGTTCAGATAATAAACTTCCGTCTTGTACTTCGATGCGTAAATCATAATATGTAAGAGGTTCAGTAAGCACCGTAGCAGGAGCATCTAAACGTTTAAAGTGAGTTCTGTTAAGAATATCTTTAAACTGTCTAAATGCAAATTTGCTTACACTAGTTTCAGCAGTAAAATGTATTATATCTAACACATCATCTTCACTAGGATATTGCGACAGTATTACTTTATCTTTATTATCATTAATATAATAATCAACATCATTTGTAAGTAATGTTCCGTTTTGTATTACCCAAACATACTTGCCGTCTATAGCTGGTTTCCTTAAAGATATTTCTCCAACCGATAGTCTATTGTAGTCTATATAATTTGTTGTACCTGGTGCCATTGTTATTCTTGAAACAACATCATAATTAATTCTTTCAATTTCTAAAATGTCGTGATTACTAAATTGGTAGATTTCTATAGTAGTGCTATCTGCAGGAGGATTGTAAATTCTTACAGTATCTTCTGCGGATAATGTATAATCTCCATCAGTAATAACAAATATTTCTAATACGTCTCCGGGCTGACCGACATCGTCCGCTAACACAACACTACTATTTGCAATATCAAATCTCCATTGTAGTGACTCTACAGTAATACGTTCGCCATTAATATATACAACAATATCACTTGTAAGTAATGATCCTGAAGGCTGTTGGAAAACTTCTAATGCAAATTCTCTTTGTCTGTTTTCTGGAATTGTATATTGTATATTGTATCCAGGAGTCAATATTAAATTACCTACTTTTACAATTAGGTTGTATTGAGACGGTTTACTGTAAAATGGAGCACTACTTAATTGAAAATCTGTAGTTAACCCATCTCCTGTAAACTGATCTTTTTTCAGTTGACTATAGTTTACTACACTATCTCCTGCAAATAGTGCAATATAAACAGCATCATTTAGATTTGGTGCATTATCAAAACTTATAATAAGATTGCTGTCTGTAGAATCTTCTCCAAATGTTACATCTTGCTTAACACCATTAATACTTGCATAAACGGAAATATTTTCTTGTAATCTTACATTAGTTTCAAAATCTCTAGTTTGTCCATCACCTTTGTAATTATAGAAATCAAGGATACTTTGACCTGCTTGCGCTATAGAAACAATACTTAATGATGCTCCGTTAACATAATTAGGTAGTTCTGTAAAAATACTATTCAATATTACTGTATTACTATTCCAGTTAATGCTGTAATCAATTCCTCTTCTTAAAATAAAGTTATTCACTTTTACAAAAACACTATCAATTGTACCAGGAGTAACCCCTAGATCGTACTCACTAATATCTTCATTCACTCGATAATTTTGTACAAATATTTTACCTTGTCCAGATCCTTCTCTAGTAAATACTTTCAAATCTAATGTATCGTATATTTGTCCAGGAACAAGTTCCTCTGGGCCTGCCATTGCAGCTTCAGAAATAAATCCGTCGCCGTCTGTAATAATATCTTCTGCATTTATACCAGTTGCATTGTTATAAGATAAGTCTCCGCCACTTAATTGTGTATCATAACTATTTGTATCAGGTAATACACTTCCATCACTTGTGGTTTTTCTTACAATTAATGTATCACCGTCTAACAATTCAACAGATAATTCTGCTAGATCTATTATATCGGTAACACCGTCTCCGGTTAAAGTTTGCATTTCTGCGTCTTTATTAGTTACTGGTGTAATAGTTCCAAAGTTAGGATCATCTATTCTTACAAAAGGATTAGGATTAGGTAATACTGAACTATATTTTCTTCTATAAACATTATATTCGACACCCGATTCTAACGGAGAACTGAGTTGAACTGCAACAGTTGATTGATCTGCAACAAAGATTTCATCTTCAAAAGTATCGTCAAATTCGTCCCAATAATCGGTATACCATCCTTTAGAATCCCAACCTGACACTCCTGCAAACTCATAACTTCTAACTTCAACACCGCCATAATCTATACCAGTCATTAACTGAGAAAGATCTTTTCCGTACATATCACTCAAAGGATTATATGAATGTAAAATTCTATCTTCGGCACCTAACATACTTAGAGGTATTTGATATTCAATATATATCAAATCATCAGTAGCCGGCGGCGTTGTAAAGTTAATTCTACCTTTTTCTACAGCAAATCCTTTTGAATTATCTACTACATTTTCGTATGTGTATTTGCTTCTAAGTTGTTCGACCTTATTAATATATACTTTTACTTTTGTATTTTCAAGATCCATAGGAAACGGTAGAGTGAAAACTGTATTAATATTTGTTCCTGTAAATGATGCTGTTTTTTGGATAGTATCGTAAGTATATGTTCCAGACAGTCTATCAAATTTAACTCTTATGTGCGGAGATCTAACTTTTCCGTTGCCTAAGACTGCAACTGCTTTGGCTTGAATACTATTTTCCTGTTGAGACCCTTCTATAGTTACCGTAGGAAGACTAGTGTAGCCATTGCCGGGATCTGTAACTATAATTTTAGTTATTTTACCATATCCTAAAACTGCCTTTGCTTTGGCTCCTGAGCCGCCGCCGCCACTGATATTTACAACTGGTGTCCAAGTATAACCTGTACCAGGCTCTGCTACATTTATTTCTTTAATTTGATAACCTAAATTATCTCTCCAATGTTTTCTTGGATATTGAGCAGTGTTAGATTCGTCACCTATTATTATATCTTGGGTGATACTAGCGTTGCTTGACGAAATTCTTCCAATTTCATCGTTAAAATAAGGTGCATTGTCAAAGTCAGTTGTTACACTATTAGTGTTATCTAAATTTTCGTAATTATCAACAAATTCTCTTATGTTTGTGCTATAAGGTTTTACTTCTTTCACATAAGATTCGTAATCTTCTAAATTACTATACTTAAATGTAGGGCTTTGTTCTAATGTACCTAATTTATGTTTAGCTGATATAAAGCTAGTTTTAAACATCCAATCTACACGAGCCTGCTCAGATAAAATATATCTCAAACTTGCAAAAAATAATTGATTATATTCTATTTCAAGATTTGTGGTAAAAATGTAATCTCTAATAGTATCAAATATAATGCGTAATTCTTTAACCGGATTAGTATCATAGAATGAACTATCAAAACTTGTATTATCATAACCAATAGAATTCTTTATAAAATCATAAAGACTAGATTTAAATTCTATAGTTCCGTTTTGTCTGCCAACTGTTGAATAGTTAATTGTATAATCTTCAGTTTGTTCATTGGAAACTTTTTGTAATAGTAGCCAACCTCCGGAACCTACATTGTTTATTTTAACAATATCTCCTATTGAATCATTTATACTAGGTAATTCATAAGAGTTGTCAACACTGTATTTTACATTTGTAAACTGATTGTAACCTTCGTCATACCAATCTATATAATCCCAATACACGCTAACATCATAGGACTGTATAGCAGTTCTAGTCCATTTGTTTAAAGTATTATTCCAATCATAAATTGTCCACTTATTAAATGCTGTATTGTCAGAATTAATTAATACACTAAATTTACGAGTGTTTATGATTGTATTTTCTTTATATCCCGAACCTTGTGCAGTTACAGTTACATCTGTAATTTGTCCTAAATTATTAATAGTAATGTCAAAAGCTGCTCCAGATCCTTCGCCTTCAATATCATAGCTAGGAGGAACTTTATAGCCTCTTCCAGGATTTGTGATTATTATCCTTAATATTTTTCCATTTACTACTACAGGTGTAAGCACTGCAGGTGTAAGTTTGTTGGTACTTACAAATGCTAATTCTTCATATGTATCAATCTCTACATCAAATCTATTACTAATAGTTGTAGGTTTAATTTCATTTTCAAATAATCTAGATAAATTCTTTTCATCTACAATAAGATTTTTTGAACACACATAATTAATTCTTTCTATAGTTTGTTTTAAAGCTTCTACTCTATTGACAAACATACCCTGTCTTGGTCTATTTTGTATACCAATTCTTTTTGCTACAGGAATAGTTATATCAGGAACACGTCTTAGTTGAGTATCTACTCCGATAAGACTGTCTATCCATTTGCGTTCTATATCTGAATTCGGTTTGCTAGTAGGCAACTTATCAGAAATAATTTGATATTGTTTATGCTCGTTTTGAGATTTTCCAGTTTCTTTTTTATATCTAATATTGAGAACCAAATCATCTGAGGTTATTAGTTTATCAAAATTATTTAAGATTAACTTATTATTTCCAATTAAACTTAAAAATCTATAGCCCGATTGTCTAGGTCTTGCAATCAAACCTACCATAGTTAATAGATTTATATTTCTATTTTCTACCCTTGGAACTGTTTGTTTGTTTTCTACCCAGAAATAATATTTGGTGCTGAAAGTTTTACTTACTTCGTTGTATGATAATTTGGCACTATACTTAGCGTCTCCGTAGATAGCTGTACCACTGATACCTAGTTTTATGCCATTGTCAGTATCTGCAAGCTGATTCCATTGACTAGGTAGATAGTCACTTTCTACCCACTCATAAATATCTATTGTTGATCCTGGAAGTAATCTATTCCATTCATTTTTCTGGAATGTTGTAGTTCCTTGATATGCATAACTAAATCTTGCATTAGTAATATTCCACCAAACCTGTCCTACATTTTTGTCAGTCCAAGCTACTTTAGGATCAACATCACTATCTGCTAATGGTCCAACATTATATCTAGCTGGGTCTAAATTAAGTTTATATGTAATTTCTTGATCAACTGTTCCTGCAATTTTACCTTGAATAGGATCAATATAGTCTATGTAAGAAATAATTTCGTTTGTTCTTTTATTATATAGGAATGCTCCATCAATTTTATCTATATCAACTGGAACTTGGCTACTTCTTTTATTAGTCCAAGCAAGTTTATTTTTTGGCTTACGATAGTCAATTACATAACCTCTTTCGTCACCTAAAGGATTTATAGCGTTAGGTACACCCACATAAATGTGATTATTTTTAGCTTTTAAATTTTTTCCAAATTCAAATTGTACCGACGGATATATAAGTTGTTCTGAATATATAAACCCATTACCTAATTTTTCAAATATGTATACTGTGCCTCTGTCTACTTTTTTGTTGGCAAAGGTTGTATAACCGATATCAAATGTTGTTGGCGTTCTAGCATCTGTATCAGAATCTAAAATATAACTATCATCAGAAATTGTATTAACAAATGTATCAAATCTAGTTGGAATATTCATATCTCCGTTTAAACTTGATATAACTAAATTATCTTTGCCAAAACTGATAGTAGAACCAAATTTTTCAACTTCTTCGTTATTTGGCGATCTTAGCACAAACGTTGGATTAGTCACATCATTATTAACAATTCCATAATAACTATTATCGTAATCAAAATTATAAATCCAAACTTCGCCTTGTTCTTCTTTCTCAGTATCAATATATGGGACACTTACTGCTAATGCTGAACCATCTGGAGACAAACTAATACTATCAGCCCATTTATTAGAATCAATATATACTTCCGGAGTAGCATTTGGATTAGGAACTCTAGTACCTACGACATCTTGATTTGTTGTATAATGCAATCCTGCAGGATTAGTGTCTTGATATACTGCTGGTATGTTACTATTATTAGCGTCTTTCAGCCATCTATCATTATCATTATCTTGTAATGTTTGTCCTGATGCCGGTGCTTTAATTATTTGTTTTAACGTATATTTTTTGTTTTCTAAATTATAAACAACAAGAGAAACTTCATAACTACTATCAGATAAAACTTGTCTAGATTTAACTATTAATGTTTCTCCATCTTCACTAACCTCAAAGCTATCTGCAAACTGCTCAATATTTTCATCTGGATCAAAAACTTGCTCTGCAAGATAGTTAAACCCAGATAAATTTGGTAGATAACCTAAATAATCTATTGTTGCAATTTGCTGCTGCCAAGAACTGTTAAGTGAATTTGGTGATACAGCTCCAGCACTAATATTAGTAAGTGCCTTCCAGAATAATCCATCTTGTAATACTATATTTCCTTCTGCATAAGAATATAGATTGTTAAAGGCGCCTCTGTAGTTAGAATCTTTACTACGTCTCCAAGATATTTTATTCCAAAATATCGAATTATTAATTTCATTACTAGAAGATGATATTGTTTTTCTTGCAGCAAAATAGTCATCTTTATAAAGAACTACATCGCCAGTTAGGTATTCAACTCCGAGAAGATAATCTCCTTTAAAAGTTTGATCTTCAAATACACCGTGATTATAAATTTCTATAGCACCAGGATTTTTCCTCCATTCGTATGGATCATTTCTTGCATCTCCTGTAGGTTCATTAGAAATTAATAGTTTATATAAATTATTCTTTTTCGTTATCTTAACATTAGAACCAAACTGTTTATCTTTTCCAGCATATTCAGACGTTAACACTATTTGTAGTTGATATAATCCTGAAACATCTCTTCTATAAATTGTCACGGCTCCTTGGTTTTCAAAACCGCCAGTACCAGTTCTGTCTGCAGGAATATTATAAATTTGAGTGTAGTCTTTATTCAAAGAGTACGGTGCATTTTGCTCTCTATCAATACCAGTTAATGTATCTTCATTATAAAAATAATATTCTTGATCAACTATCGGAATAATATCATCCCAATTATCTACTGCTGGAAATGTTGAATCTGCTTCGATAACTAAAAGTTTTCCAATAAGTGATGTTCCTAATGCTATATCATCATTAATATCTAAAATAGTACCAATAACTTGATCAGGATCTCCAGCACCACGTAAGGTTGGATTAGATAAACGTTTGACTTGGAATCTTCCAATATTTGTTAACTGTGACCAATTGCCTGAAGCAATATCTGTACGTAATTTAACGTAAACTCTTATTCTATTAAAGTTTCTTTGATAATAAACAACTTCAGCTGCACTTGTAGTTGAACTTGTTACAGCTAAACCACCTTGGCCATCTCTAGGTGTTTGTACATCGACTAGAATATCTCCAATTTCTGGTTCAAAAACATTACCTTGGAAGTCAAATTCAGTAAAATCAAATTCAATAAACCCGTCCCACATATCATTAATGCTATGAGTTTTTGTTAAGTCAGATACTTGTAAGCCAGTAGAGCTTATATCATAATCTGGATTATCATAATATTTCATTTCTATAGAAAGATTATTAGGTCCTTCTGATAAAAATCTAGGATACAGTAAATCAGAATATGTTTTAGACAATCTTACTACAAACTTATTACTAGGATACGGACTATTTACTCCTCCATTATCACCATTAAAAGATAAGTGGGTAATAAAACTAGCTTGATTTTTTCTATTAAGGTATGGTCCAATTGTTCCTACAGTATCTTGAATATTACTATAAGCATTAATAGGATGATTTTCCTGTATTTCGGAAATACGTCTCACATCAGAATAAACCAATCCTCTACCTACATCATAGTATCTACTGTTATTACTATATGTAAATGTATCTCCAGAAAAATTAGGAACTACGTGAGTTGGTACAGGGTCTTGGCCGATATCATATGTTTTAAACAACCAGTAACCGCCTACAGAGTCAGTAGTAGAATAAGTATTTTCTTCTGTATAAAAGCCTACAAAATCTTTATTATCAGTAAACATTTCGCCAGTAATTGGAAAGACACCATTTGCATCAGTAATATAAATTACTGCACTATCACCTAGAGTAGCTCTATAATAGACTATTCCTGAACCTGTGTCAGTTTCTATTCTATCACCAACATTAGGAAGTGTTACAAATGTTTCTAAAAAGAAAATGTTATCAATCTTTTGTTGTATAATGTGTTCTTGCGAAATATAAGCAGCACTTAGTTCTGAAATTTCTTCATCAAAAGGAAAATATCTATCTAATGTTGGAAATGCATAACTTCTCGAATTCCAAGATAATGATACTCCGTCACCTACTTGGGTTCCATTATACATATCAGCAGGAGCTCTAACTAAGAAATGATCTACAACACTATTTTCTAAACCAGGATTTCCTGCAACTAAAAGTGTAAGTGTAGTGCTATCTGCATCCTGTTGTTCAGTAATGTTAATGTAAGAGTCAAATGTAGTAAACGGTTGATCTTCGATTTTAGGTAATATTTCTCTATTTGCTTTCCATAAACTTTCTCTATATCTAACTATATCGCCCTTTATGTATGTGCGAGTTGAATCAAATTCTCCTAAAAATCTAGTAGGAACATAGCTTGCGTTTGGAGATCCTACTGCTAAAAATTCGCCGTCTGCAGAAACATCAATTGATTTTCCGAATTGACTATTATATGGATCAAAATACGCAAATGCATTTGTAATTTGTTCCCAATAAGTACTTGCTTCTGTGTCACTAAAAAATGTGCCACTAGTATGATTGTCAATTGCTTTCCAATACGTGCGTGTACTGTCAACATCGTATACAATAACGTTATTTCTTAAATAATCTTTATTCGGTTCCCATACATCGATTGTATCTGGAGGTAAAATTGTTTGATCAATGACAAAACCTTGAACATCATTAGATCTTCTATAATAGTCAACTTTTCCATTTGCATCAGAATAAGATGATATAAACAAATTCTTATTATCACTACTTACTGCAATGCTATCAGAAAATCCTTGCATTTCATTTAAAAAACTATTTGTGTTAATAATTGTTTGATTTGCCTCATAAACACTATTATTTTCTATTACTTTCCAATCGTTGTTTTCAAAATTTTCAACCCAAAAACGTTGTCCTTGATAAACTTTTTGTTGTGCTAATGTATTTGCTGCTTCAATATCTTTTACTCTTACATTGCGTAGTATAGTTACTAAGAAATTTTCATTTGTAAAACTTGAAGGTTGATTGTCAGAAGAAGTTTTAATTGTAATTTTATCAAGATTTGTATTATCAACAATATAAAGTCCATTTAAGTCATATTCTTGAGCTCCTTTAACTCCTATAATATCACCTACTTTTATTATGTCTCCGGGCCATCTATCAATTTTTATTTGCCAAAGTTGATTTCCGTCTGTATCGGTAGTTTCTAAATCAGTAAAATCTATTGCTTTTGCACCTGATTCTATATGTTGATAAACTGCCCAAGGATTTTCTCCTTGTTCAACTACCCAAATATAGGAACCTAAAATAAGCTGATTTACATCTCCTGTAGGCAATTCCGCATTATTTCCTGCTACAAATGCAACATCTTCCTCGTTAACAAAACCACCCGATTTTATAATCTCCGTATCTAGTATTTTTGTAGGGAACGGCTTGTGATCATAATCAGCTGGCTTATCATACATTTGAAATGGTAAAATTCTATAATGACGATCATAGTTTGTGTCTGGTAGAGACGTTACTAATTCTATAGCCTGAGGAGAATCAACAATTTTTTCTTCTTCAAAATTAATTTCTATTTGATTTTTATTATCAACGTTTCCGTATCTACCTACTTGAATTGCCCATTCTTCGTAAAATTCTAATGTGTCTTGGCCCGAATTACCTAAAGAAGAAAATAATTTATCTAGTGCATTCTTTGTGCCTTTATCTTGGATAAATCCTTGATAGAATTTATATTGGCTTACATCATCTTGAATTATATTTGCAAGATATTGTCTTTTTTGGAATCCAGTAAGATGCTTAGCCATTTTTTGTAATTCACTATCAAATCCTGTTGTATCTAAATTATAAAAATCACTAAACTGATCAATTCTGTAGTCAAAATTTGTAATTAGTTCTGATTCTGGTTTTTTGCTTAATCTATACCAATCATTAGAATTAAATTTGTTAGTTCCAGGAATATTATTTGTAGCTACATAATAAAACTGTCTATATTTTACTATACTACCTATAGCGTAATCTTTCCAATTTGTCCAATCTGTAACTTTAGCATCATCATACACAAATCCTGGAATATTTAGGCCTCCGTTCCAATCAGCTGCACGATATCCTGTGACTTTGATTCTTTCTTGTCTGTAACCTGTTGAAGGTTCGAACACCACATCATTGAACACAGTTTTGTTATCAATTACAACTACGTGTTCTTTATGCACAAGAGGTAATGCAGCACTATACAATCCTTCGGTAGTGTCAATGGTTTCTATACCAAAACTATTTTTGTTTCTGAGTAAACTTGTAAATTCTGTAGATAATGGCTCACCGTTAGCTTGCAAAATACTATAAGGATAAAATGCATCATTTATATTATCAACTACAAAATAATCTTGTTTAAAGTTAAAACTATTAGCAGCAGGTGATAATGTAATAACTGTTCCACTTGCCCATCCTTGTGTGGTCCAGAATAAAAATTCTTTACAAATTTGATCCCAGTTGTTAACTAATCCTTCGCCTTCTACATAATTAAACTCAAAACCTATATCTTGTAGTCTTTCACCATAGCCAAGAAGGAAATCTACTACATCTTGCGAGGTTGAAAGTGTTGTACCGTATTGTAAGCTTAGAACTTCAGTTTTATCAAAATTACGTTTAAAACCAGCAGTTTTGCCGCCAACAGTTGGCAGTTCAGGTAACTTGACAAAATTTTGTAAACTAAAACTTTCACCTGACGTATGATCTTTTAAAGCTCTATAAAAATTATTATTATATTCTACTACTGTATCTTTTACATAAAACTTTGCAGATTGCCAGTCTGTAGAAGATTCGGATATACCACCAACTGTTACATTTACTGATTTACTACCTATTCTTGGAGTATAATATTCAAAAAATGGATTCTCGTTATTATATCCTCTAATAGTAAATCCGTTAGCTCTTTTTTCTACAACAACTCCACTATAGGTTGCAATTTTTTGAGGAGAACTAGTATTGAAAATAATTTTATAATTTTCTTGAGGAATATATATTCCTCCTTCCTCTAATTGTTGTTGTGGACTACGGCTATCTAAAACTAAATTTAATTTTGAAGTATCACTAAAACTACCTAATTTAAAGCCTAATTGGTTTTGTATTGACTTTACTTCATTTTGATAATCTTCGTAGATTGTGAGTATATCATTTGCTACTAGATTATATATAAAGTTGATAAAACCAGCAGCCAAAACTCTTTGATTGTCAGCATATGTATTAGGAAATACAATACTGTCTGTTCTAATATGCTTATTGTTATTATATACATACTGTCCTGCAAGATTTTTTGAAATTCTTGATACATCAAACCCTTTACTTAATGTATCCGAAGGTTTATTCAACAACATACTAGATATAACAGCAAATGGATAATCAGAACTTCTTCTCCACGCAGTTTCAACTGGGGCCTCGTCGCCAAAATTGAAATTGTTTGTGCTTTGTCTAAGTACAAAACCTTTTACATAACCGCTTTGTTGTGGCGGCTTTAATTTACCTTTTGAATCAACCGGAATGTGTGAAAGTATTCCAGGTCGGCTATATTGAGTTGTATATCTTGTATTTTCAGGATCAGCAATTTTTCCTGCTTCTATATCTCTCCATAAAATTAAATTATCACTTGTGTATGGGGCAGGACCGTATACTGTATCCCACCATTTTGGTTTACGTTTTATTCCTAGTATTTCCCAAGGCTGCGAATGTGGTTTATCTGTGCCAAACGCTCTTTTGTAGATTCCTCTCCAAAAACCAGGTAAAAGATTTCCGTTAGGATCTAATGCAGTTGAATAGTTAAATGTGAAAGAGTTATTGCGATCATAAAAATAATTATCTGAATAATCAGCGTCAACTAATGTGAGCCATCTTTTAAAGTATTGCAGTAATGAACTATTAATTTCTGCTCTAGAAAAAACGTTATTAGATTTATCATCACCTAAAAACTTATCAACATCTAATCCTGTATTTTCATAGTTTACTTTTATATTATTAAAGATTCTTTTTTCTAATTCTAAAAGTAATTCATCTCTATAATCTAAGTATGCTCTAACATAACTTCCGTCGTGACCTCTAATAAATGGAATACCGGTTGGATAAGAATCTATTTCAACATTATCTTCGCCGCCGTGAACTCCTCCAGTATTTGGCATATAAAGAGTAACATTTAAACCTTTAAATTGGTGTTTGTGTATTTCTCCTGTGCCACCATTTTCAATGTCTGCTGATTTAGCTGCTTGTTGTGTAGTAAACAAAGGATAGAACCATCCTCGCATTTTAGCGTTTTGGAATCCTTCAGAAACTTCGCCATAAACTTTATATTTTTTATCGTCTAACGCATTTTCTGTTTGGTAAGTGTCATCTAAAAGAAGTTCAGGATAGTATTTTGGATACAATCCTAATTTTGTCGGCGTAGGAGCAATGTAAGAACCGTCAGTAGTTTCAAACTCGTATATTTCAATAATATCATCTTCAGTTTGTCCTGCTTCAATTATTACATAACCGTCATTACTGAAACTGTAATCTAATTCTGCTGTAAGTTGAACTCCGTTCAAATATACATTAATAGCTTTTGCTGATAATTCGTCAAGGCTAAATGCGTTGCTTAGAGCATATTGACTTATTCTAGAATCTAATACTTTATATGCTAGTCTATTGTAAGGACCATAACCTAGCATATCTGAAAAGTAAAACGGTTGAGACTTTACTTTATCTTTATTAATTTCTTGTAGAATTTTATCGACGTGCTGCTTTGTTTCTCCGTCATAACCTAAAGATTCAGATGTTTGTAAAAAAATTCTTTTAAATCTATTGTATTCAGTATTCGAATACCTGATAGCTTTTACTAAATTATAATTTTTATTTGTAATGTGATAAAGAGATAAGTTTAACGGACTAGAATGTTTAACAAATCTTTTTCCGTATTTGCTTACATTTCCTATATCTCTAATATTTCCTACTCCGGGAAACGTACCAATAAAATTAGGAATTTCCGGCACCATACTATCTACGTGATCAATTACTTCACCTAGAGTAAATTCACCTATGTCATCGTTCATAGGATTTCTATCTAAATTTATAGGAACTTCATAATATCCTAAATTATTTTTTATAGCACTACTATAGGCTTTAATAATTATTGAATCATTAATAGATAGATCTGTATTAAATCTAATTAATGCTTCTTTGTTGATACGGTTAATTACATAGTCTGTATTTTTAATTTTTAACTTATTATTAACGTATACAATTACTTTTAAATCATTTAAGTCACCGGCATCTTTAAAAACTCTGACAGGAAAATCGTTTGTTTTTTCTAAACTAACGACCCTTTGATCTATTACATACTGCTTGCTATATTGTGGTGTATTAGACCAGCCATTTACATAATTAAACGTAGTTCTATCTTTATATTTTCTTAAAAACGCAGTATCTGTGTTAACAGTTACAATTTGATCATTGTTTTGTACTGTAAACTTGTCAGTTTGTAAATTAAAATCAAATAATATATCACCAGAATTTTCTATAGATCGATACGATAAAGCAAATCCTAATTCTGAATCGATAAATCCATCTTCGTTTTCTTTGTAAGAAAATATTTTTGTACCTTTAAAAGTAGATGAATTAAATACATCCAAATCTCCGTAAGGATTGCCTTGTGGACAACATAAATCAAACATAGGAGGTTGGTTTACTTTATTTTTTTCTTGTGCTACTTTCCAAACGCTGTTTTCATAAAAATACGTTTTACCACTATTTTTGGTTCCATTTTTAACAAATACAGTTTCTAAATCTAAAGGTTGGCTATCTTCAGCTTCTACTAAAGATATTTGTCTTTGATTGTTAATTGTTAGAAATTTTACAATAAAAATTTTACCGTTAACTAATAAATCTGTATCAGCAGTAAAAAGTATTCTCATTCCTTCTGCTAGATTTACACCATCTATATTATATCCTAGCTGACCTTCGATTGTAGAGAAAACGTCAGTTGTAAATGTATCAACTAAGTCAACGTCTGATTTAGCAAAAACTCCGTAATTATAAAGTTTCAATCCGGCTTCAAATTCTAAAATTGGCCTGCGAGCCCTAAAATCTTCATTTAGATTGATAGGAATATTATTAAATTTATAACTTTGTTCTATTACATCTCTATGAAACCATTTATTATATCTAGACCAAGCATTTTTATCTTTACTTGCTCTGTTTATGATAATATAATCTTTATCTGTGGCATATGCACTTGCGTTTGAAAAAGGCAATGCATCAAACTGGTCGGAATCAAAAGGTATAAGAATATCTTGCGTATATCCGGAGGGTATTATAACATCCTTTTCGTTAATTAAAGTTATCTTGTCTCCTACACCTTCAACATACCATTGATCTTGTTCATATATTTTTGGTGTAATATTTCCTTGGAATCTAATTTTCATTCCATTAGAAAGAGTTACGCCGTTAGAACTTGTATAAGTTTTTTTACCTAATATTTCATTTTGTACATCTAGTGAAGTATTTTCTTCTATATCGTAAATTCTAAAAACACCACTTGTGTCAATATCATTTTGTGAAATATAATATAATCTATCTGGGGCATTAAACGGAATAGTAAATTCTATTGTTCCGTTAGAAATATATACAACTGCAACTTCTTCGCCGTCTTCTCCTAGTTTTCTAATACCATCAGGATAAAGAGTAGAAACATTATCTCCTTCAGTAAATGTAACATTTCCACTTTCAGGTAATACAATAAATTCTCCTACATCATAACTTAAATTATTTGCGTCATATAGATTTGCATCAAACAATCCAGAATCTCTAATACCTTCTGTACCAGCAGTAAGTATTGCTGTGCCAGGAGTAAATGTTCTGCTTATAGCTATAGCCATAGGATGATCAGGTGTATTAATTTCAAATCTGTAAGTCTGACCTCTATACAATTTTATAGACGGGTTACGTACAAATCCGTCATTAAATACGTAAGCAACATTATCACCCTGATCTTCTGTTGTAACCGTATATGTACTAACAATATCTTGACTTTGTCCTCTTACAGGAATAGATAATGGTCCGTTAGGCATCCAATAGTATTCACGGAAATTTGCAAATTTATCCCAATCTATGCCTGGATTCCAAGTGTAATATTCAGAACTGTTTAATCTACTATGATTTTTTGTATTTCCGCCAAAGTAATTCAATGTACCAAGATAATCGTTATAATCTTTATAGAAAGTAATGTTTTCTAGATTATCTTTTATAATAGTTGCAGGTTCTAATTGATAAGCTTCTCTTTCTGGAGTGATATCACCTAAATAATTGTCAGAATATTTGTAAGATTTAGCAGTTTTTCTTCCTACATAATCATTAATTTTTTCAGCAACACCGGGTTGGATAAGCTGATCTATTGTTCCTTGTAAAAATTTTCTATTTGCTTCAGAGCGGAAAAATTTAGGTAAAAAGTCACTTGCTGTTCGATTTTTATTTGTATCGTCTGGCAATGAACTTTCGTTATTGTAGTTATCATTATAGGACATTAGTAACTAGTTCCTCCGCTATTATTACTAGTAGTGTTTGTTGTACTTGTTAAACCGCCGGAATTTGTTGTAGTGCTAGAACTACTAGAACTTGCTATGTCAGTTGTTGTGCTTGTAGAAACACTTGTTACAACTTTTCCGCTTGCTTTTATTTCCGTTGCTGTTATTTCATCAATAATTTCTATGTCAGAAACCTTTGCAGCACTTATAAAAATTTCGTCAAATTCTGATTTTATTTCAAATAAACTACCAAAACTTTGATCAGCTTTTTTAGGTACAATTATAATACTTTGTAGTTTTGGACTAAGAGTATTCATAATGTAAGCACTAAGCTCTTGGAAATAAAATGTTTCGCCGAAATCCCAATTTTCTAATTCAAAGAAAGTGTCAATAGCAGAAATAATATCGGCCTTTAGTTCATTTTCGTTTACAACTAAGTCTTTATTTCTAACAATTTTGAAATTTACTTGCAAGTCTTCTTTCGCCTTACTTCCAAACAATACTTTATACTTAACTGGATGATAGACAACTTCGTCGCTTATTGATTTTATTGCATTTATTTCTGATCCGTATGATCTTGTTAAAATATCGTTGCTAGGTGGTAAGGGCATTAATGATAATGCTCCGCTGATATACTTCCTTACATCTATATCATAATTTTTTGTAAGGATATATGTATCAATAATATTACTTGCACTTGGATCAATTCTATAAGAACTATCAGCAACGTGAATATAATGGAATTTTAAGTTTGATCGTCCAACATATGCTTTATAATCTGTATTAATTGTTAAATTACTAGCTGTTTTATCAAGTTGTTTGAAAACTTTTTCTTCTACAAGGTAAAAAACTTGTCTATCTTTATGAGTAGAATATGATCCAATTGCATTCTCATTTGTAACTATTTTTATTTCGCTAGAGGTATTATTAAAAAATTTAAAATCTTCTACGCCATCAGTAGTAGTGTATTTTTTTTGAAAAACTGTTTTATTAGCTACAGTAATATCACTATTATTTTCGTCTACTATTTCATAAAAAAGATCAAGATTATCAACTGCTCCGTCATCATCTAAGTCAAAAAACTGAATTTGTATTTTTCTTGAATCTACATAACCTTCTTTGTCTCTATATGCATCGCTAATACTCCAAACATAATCTTGGCTATAAGAAGATGTTCCGCCTGCTTGTTTGTTAATACTTAAAACTTTGATTTGGTCTCTTACAATTTTTCCTGTTTTAGGATCATATATTTTATCAGCATTATCAAAGAAAAATCTAATCTCATTTTCACTTTCAAAAATGTATCTTTGATTTCTATTTTTTACAGTATACTTTTCTCCATCAGTTTTAAAATATAATAACCAGCTCGAATCTAAATTTTCTCCAGTAGCGTCACCGGCTTTACCTAAAGCAAAATTATTAATAGTATTGATATTTTCATTTAATACTATTTTCCAATCTCTTTCTTCAATATCATATCTTAATGCAAAATCTTTGTAAGCAAATGCTTGATCAATAATTTGTACTTTAGTATCATTATTAAGTATCTTACTAAATTTTGCAACTATTTCTACTAATATACTATCTTCATTTATTACGTCTGTTAATACAATGTCTCCAATGTTATTAAGCACTCCGTCGCCTTCATTTGCAACTGAAAAGACTTTAGTCCATCTAATCATAGAAGCACCAAATTCTTCTGCATTTGTAGTTAATGAGCCATTAGGTAAAAAATATTGTTGCGTACCATTTAGCTTAGGTGCTTGGAATTTTAACATTGATCCTGCTTCTACAAATCTTAAATTATTTGATGTAAAAGTTCCTGTTTTAAACTTCGACTGGCTATCGGCACCGGAAGACAACGTGCCTGTATTTTGGTCTGTTGCTTGATAGCTATTTTTCCAAACAGCATTTAGATCTAATGTAGATATTCTAGGATACTCGCTGTAATAAAAATTACGTAAATTTGTAGATTGTATAATACCTTCTATAGTATTATAAATTACTCCCTCAATATCACTTTGTGTTACAAATGTAAATGTAGATGTTGAATCAAAAAACTCTTTATAAATTACACCATCGTCTGCAAATAAACTTGTATTTGAATATTTTCCGCTTGCGTCTATTAAATCAAAATATCTACTGATACCACTTGATATTCTGTTCACTGATTTTGTCTTAATGATATCTTGACTTATAGCTAAAGGTCCTATGTTATAATCTTCAGCCGTTATAAGTCTGTTTTGTGTATAATAAGTTGCAGGTGCATTTTGTTTTATACTTGTATTTGTTTCTGTAGTTGTACTATTAGATACTGTATAATTTAATCTAAATCCTAAAGTTAGTGTTTCAAGATTTCCGTTTCTACCTTGATAAGGGATTTCGATATTTACATTGCCTATGCTTGCAGGTGTTACTACCATATTTGTGTTTGCACTTGTTCTATAAAACACTTTAAAGTTACCTGAAGGTAAGTTTCCAAATACTCCGTCACTGAATACTAAGTTTACTCTATCGCCTATTCTAGTTGTGACTGCAAATACATTTCTTATACCTTCAAACAAGCTGTTGTATATAACATTATTACCTTCTACACTAGATAATTTTGTCCAAGAAGTTGTTTCAAAGCCATTTGAATCTGTATTGTATAACCATATATCATCATTGTTAATATTTTCTGCATCTATAGCAATAATTTGATTAGGAATAGGATTTGAAATTGAAAAATTACCAGTATCTAATTTGCCCTGACGGAAATGCATAAAGAATCCTGTGTTCACACTTGCAGCGCCTTGTCCATCATCTCTAAATAAAAATGCAGGACTAGTTCCTGGAACAGGCGGCTCTTCTATTATAACATCACCTTGTATATCAGTGCTAACTATTTCAAAAACAGTGCTAATACCTTCTATATTTTTTGAAAATGGAAATATTGCACTTGTAGTATTTGTAGCATTGAATCTGTATTTTTGTGTTTGTACACCATCGATGTTTTCGCTTTTTAATGGACTACCTATTGAATTAGTAACAGGCAATGCAGCATTAAGAATCTTAATAAACTGTTCAAAATAATTTGTATTTGTTTGGTCATTCCACTTGATTACTCTTCCAGCTAATTGAGCACCTGTACTGTCAGTAAGATTTTCCGAAGTTTTTACTGTGGCTAATTTCAACAATCCTCTAGAAGGTTGATTTCTACGGGGATTGTAAGAAAGCATACGTGCAAGTCGTAGTATGCTTTCTCTGCGTTCTGCTGTTTCAAGGAAGTTTTCTCTAGCGTTTAAGTCAATACGGAACGATAAGTTTTGCCCAAGGAATGCAATCATATCAATTAGTGCAAGATATTCACTAGATTCAATATAATCGTTAAAATCTTCTGGATAATTTTGACGTAGATAATTAATCATTGTTCTACGTAAATTATCAAAATCATAGCTTTGAAAATCAGCATTTCTAAAACTTTGATATATTTTTTTCCAATCTTCTGCTACAAGTAGTCTGGATTGTCTTTCGCTTGACGACATAGCTTTTTCCTTGTTAAACTTAAAAATATTTATCTGTTATGAAAAAGTGCGTATTTAATTTTTACAGCAAGCCGTTAGCTTGATCAAACTTAAATTTTAAACTTTCAGAAATGTCATACGGAAGATATGTTAGGTTACATTCAATGCTTATACCTTGTTCGTAGGTATCTACAATAACTTCATTAACTTGGAGTCTTTTATCATAATTTACAATATTTGTAACATTTTCTATAATAGCTTCTTGTATAGCAGGAGTAAACGGTTCAAATAGTAGATCCCATATTATACAACCAAACGCAGGATTACTTAATTTTTCCCCTTGACGAATATGAAAGTGGTTAATCAAATCCTGTTTGATTAGTTCAAAATCATATAAACTATATCCCTTTTTGCCTATAGCAAGGGTACTGAACCCTCTGTAAGCTCTGCCTTTTTTAGCAGTCCTTTTAGAGTTAGTAACAGTAACACGTTTATATAAATTTTTTTCTAATTCGCTCATATTGTATTTACCCTTCGTTATTAGGGGTACCGTCACTATTTTGCGGTCCTGGTAAATTTGTTTCATCCTGATCTGAAGGTTCTTCTAGATCGTTTCCTCTTTCTTCGTCAACAATCGGATGTGTTGTTTCGTTATAATTAGATGGGCCTGCAGGTATTGTTCCGTCTCTTGGGAATGTATATGCGCCGCCTTCTTGTGTATGGGCACTGAAGTGCATAGCATCGTCTAAGCTAGTCCAAGCGCCGCCCCAGCCTAATCCGTGTTTATTAGCAATTTCTTTAGTATTTGCTGGCATATCTGTCATAGGTGCGTTAGCAGGTCGTGGATCATAAAAACCATTTGGATATGTATCTCTCACCGGATTAGGCCAATTAATGTCAATCGCTGCACCACTAGCGTGACAACTCCAGGCCCTTCCAGTAATAGTTTCTCTATATGCATATCCGCCTAATTGTTTAATTTCATATCCGGTGGCTTCAAACTCGTCTAAGAAGTCTTGGAAATTCTTCTGGAATACTTCTGCAACTTGGCAACTTAGTCCTGCTCGTCTAGCATAAACTGTAACAAGTTTACCTTGGCCGTTAGGATCAAATTGTGTATCACTACGCTGTGTTGAATTTGGATTTCTGTTTACATTACCGTCTCCAGTTCGACCGTCAAAATCTCCGCCGTTGCCGCCAGATCCAACTACTGTTCTTGATGTTGTATTAACTGCTTTATTTTTGTTAAATGTATCTGGGCTTTCAATACGTGTAGAAGGATTAAGCGGTCCAGGACTTTCTCTATCTGTTTGTTCTTTCTTAAATGATGCTGGATTCATATTTTCGTGATGCATCCAGGGTTCGTGTTGTGGAGCACGAGTTAGTATACTTTCATAAGGAACAGGCTGTTGCGCACCGGGGAACATATATGGCAATACTACTGTTGTAAGTGGAGATATCGGAGCTGCATCTTGAGGATCGGATGCTTCTGTTGCATCAAATGCTGTAAGTGAAACAATAGGATCATCACCTTCAGATGCTGCGCTACTTAATCCACTATTTAAATGTATTTGATCTGCATCTTCTTGTATAACTCCTACTGCTTGAACATTTACATTTGTTGCAGCATTATGATATGAACTTTGTGCAGTAATAACGTGATGCGACCCAGTAGCTTCTTGGTGCATATTTCCGCCACTAATATCTGTCATATTTGCTTCGGTTTCTGTTACAATGTTACCAGTAACTTTAAGGCTTAAATCTCCATCAATATCTCTGTGATCCCATCCGGTTATTTTTCCTTCCATATTACCATTAATACGGAATCTACAATCTCCACTGTCCATTCCTGCGCCAGTGGTTGATAAATTATAACTTGCGGATTTGTCGTATCTTAAACCAGCTGTAAGATCGTGCATATTAACTCCTGCATAACGAAACGTACTTGCACCACTCTTTTGATGCATTGTTCTATCTGCTTTGAGTCTTATGTTTCTATTACTATGTACTTGGTAATCTTGTTTTACTGTGGTTTTCATACCTAAACTTACATTCGTATCAGATTCGCCTACAACTGTAAGTTTATAATCTTTTCCTACGTGTAACTTAGTATTAAACTTGCTTTCTATGTGTACTCTTCCGCTTTCCTTTCCGTCGAAATCTTGTTGACCATCACTCCATCTTGCAGTAGCTGATAAATTAATATTTCTTCCAGCTTCTATATTAAAGTCTCTCTCTGCTGTAAAATTTATATCGTTGTCTGACATTATACTAATACTGTCTTGGGCGTGAATATCAATTTTACCATCTGATGTTAATTCAATCCAAGCTGTTCCGCGGCTGTTCGCTATGTAGATTAGATCTTCTGAATTATGTAAAAGTATCTGATGACCTGTTCTAGTACGCAATCTAATTAATTCATTATGAGGTATAGTTTCGTCGCCGCCAGTTTCGCCATTTAATCTATTAAGATATCTAGGTGGTCCGTCTTCAGCGTGTGTTGCTCTAACAAGTTTATCATTGCCATCGTCCATTACAAAGCTAGATCCGCCTAGTCTATTATACGGGATATTTGCTTTTCTACCAGTAGTACCAACATCTACTCTTGGACTTCCTGCTCTTTTATCTTGGGGACCTGGTGTACTCCAACCAAAAACACCACTAGGTATTTCTCTACGAGCACTAGTTGACGTTGTTCCTCTAGTTTCGTCAAAAATCAAACCTTGGATTTCTAAAACATTTGTAAAATCTTTATTGTAAGGTTTATTAAATAAGTTTGTATCAATAAGCTCGCCTGTTTCTATTTTTTTATTATATTCGCCTACAGGCAACTTTGCACCTTTTAACGGTTGAGGTGTAACTTCAGTGGTCATTGATGTAGATGCTCTTCCATCAGGAACCATAAAGTTCATATAATCATCTTGAATACAACCTATCCAATATCCAAAATTTGTATTTCCTTCTGCAAATATTACAAGAACTTTAGTGCCTATATCCGGAGGAACAGCCCAAAATCCATAACTTTTTTGAGAATATTGATATCCGTCTTGTTCTTGTAACCCGAACACAGGTGTTACTCCGTAGAATGGACTAAGATATTTTACGTTTAATAATTGTCCACTACGTTCAGGGGTGCCGCCGGCACCTGTATAACGTAAAATTTCTACTTCTAATGTACCCATCATTTTAGTATCAAGATGGTTTGTTACAATAGCTTCGTAAGGTCCACTATCATAAACTCCGGTAAGTTCTGCTGTAGTTCTTGTATAATTTCCTGACATTTTTTATCCTACTCCTACTCCGCTACTATCTGTCCAAGAAGAACCTGCAATCGAAGTAGTAGTACTTTGTGTTATTGGCTCTGGACACGGTTGTTGTGTCGGTGGTGGAGGTGGTGGAGGTGGAGCTCGACCTTCTAAAACTTGATTTTGTTCTTCTGGCGTAGGTATACTTCTTTGATCTGTTCCTCTAGGATCTGCTGCATCTGGATCAATATTATCTTCTACAGGAGCTCCTTCACCTCCAAACGCTTCTAATGGATCTGTTGTATCACTTGGTGCAGGAGCACTTTCAGGAATTTGATCTCTGCCTCTAGGATCAGTTAGGTCTGAATCTGTTCCGGGAGGAACTACACCTGTATTAGTTACAGCAACATTTGACGGACCTACATTTGTTTCAACGTGGGGTGTTGCTGCTGCTGCTCCGGTGCCGTGAACTAATAAGTCTTTTACTTTTGTTCCGGTCCTAAAATCATATCTATCATCTAAAGGATCAGTAGGTTCGTATACATAAACAGCTACTCCGCCAGGAAGTGAAGTTCTTCCTATTGGCTGAGATCCAGGACGTCCTGTACCAGAGACTGAACCTACACCCGTACCTGCTGCTGCTCTAGCAACTTGTGTTCTAGGACTTTGTCCTGTTTCTGGTATAGCACCACTTGGACCATCAGAATTTACATCAACTAGTGTAGATTCGCCTACTTCGCCTGTTCTTATTTCTTCTAATTCTTGGTATAACGTATCGGGATTGTGACTAGCTCTATTTAAACCGTCGCCTGCGTAATAACTTTGTCCTTTATTAACTCTTCTTGACTGTCCTTGCATAGCATAAGGTACAGGCATACTTGCAAATTCTTGTGCAAGTTTAATCATAAATTTATCTGTAGCGTAAGTACCAGCAAGCCAATCATTTAGTCTTCTATATCTTTTTAAAATACCTATAATTAGTGCATCTTGCACATCGGCAGTATATCTTGTAGTTAAAGGGTCTATTCCAAGTGTTTCAATTGCTGCTGTAAGTGTTCTTTTAATAAACTGATACCTTCCGCAAGCACTTGATCTAAATCCGTTGTCTATTCGTTGTTGTTGGAAGCGTTGTACTTCAGCACAAGTCATTTGAACTAGTGCTGGTTCCGAACTTCCAGGCCACAAACTTGTATAAGGGTCTGCGCCTGCGACAGCTTCACCTTTTGCAATTAAATCTAGCAAAGATTTTTCTTGGTCTGTTATTGTAACCGCTGGCATTAAACTCCTCCGTTTCCGCCTGGTCCTGAAGGTCTAGCGTTTGCAACAATATTTGCTTGTTGTAATGTTTTTTCAATTTGTTGAACTGTAGAAGTAGCCTGTGTTACTGCTGCGGCAGCTTGTTTAGCTGCTTTTGGCGCACTTGCAAATATATTTTGGTTAGGCGTCCAAGCAAATTCGCCTATTTGAATTACGGGTTGACTAAACACTACATCATCTCCTGCTGTTGTTGACTTATTATTAAATACCGGCATACTCATTAACAAATCCTCTGCAGATGCTTGCGTTATATTTTGAACTGCTTGCACTGCATTTACAGGAGATGTTATATCACAAGGATTTGATGCTCCTGCTGTGCTATTTACAGAATTGTTTGCGCCTGCACCCTCACCATTGGCTCCTAATGTTCCATCAGTAGTTTCTTTAATATTTTTGTCGTCACTTGGTTTAATCGGAACATTGCTTGTAGTTGGAGTGTCATCTTGTCCTCGACGGCGTATAAGTTTTAATGTTTGTCTAAATTGACCTCTGCTAAACGTATTTGTCACAGCCCAAATAGAATATAACCCACTAAATTGAGGTACAGTTTGCGGGAACTCCATTGTTGCACCTTGAATTTGATAATCAAATGGTGTTTTAAAATTTACAATACACATCACTTCGTTTTGCAAATAATTCATAGTTTGTTCAGCAAGGACATTTGGATTACCTGTAGGCGTTCCTACAAAGTTACCTGTTTGTTGTGGTAAGAAAAACGGATCTCCCCATATTTCCATTTCAGCCGTTACCATATCTGCAGGAGAGTTTATAAGTGTATTATGAAATTGTTCTGCTATGCGTTGCCTCATATCTCCGCTTACTGATGCAGCATTATATCTCATTTCATTTGTTTCTTTAAATTGGGCGCCGGGTTCTCTTTTTCCACCACCACCTTCTACAACAACTTCACTACCTTTTACTTCGTTACTATTTTGTAATGTTTTCTTATTAGCTCCATCTAAAGCGACTGTACCGCTGTTTTGACCATAGTTAGCAAATGCTGCTTGGAAAAATGCATTATTAAATGATATATCAAAATTCAAAACATCTTCATTTTGTCCGGTATAAAAGTAATTGTATTCTTTAGGTGCTAACGCTTTTAATCCTTCAGTATTTGATGGAGACTGTGTAGGTGCTAAAAATTTAGCTTCATCTGTGAAATAAGGTAATATACTATAAACATAAATTTTTGGTGAGCGGCCTCTTTGTAGTTCTGCGGCAGGGTTTCTGTCTATAAAAACTTGTGTATCAATCTTAAACCACTGCTTAGTTCCGTTTGTAGATTCTTCAGTAGATTTTTCTTTGCAATATTCGCTATCTAACAAAACTTTTGTTATTATATCTGTTATTGTTTCACCTTGTCGAAATCTAAAAACTCTGCCTTTTTCAGCTGCTGCTGCTTCGGAAGATCCTAAATCTACTACATCTCCGAATTCGTCATAAGTTGCATCCTGTTCAGCTTGTGGAGTATCTCCTGGAGCGTTAGTATCAATTACTAAGTCACTTAAACCAATAGGATTCATACTGCCTGTGTCCGATGCATAAGCTTTTAATACTGTAAATAAATTGCTAGGTGCTTGTACAGAATTGTCTTCAATACCTTGCTGTTTTTTCTCAGTGCTTCTGTCAATTTCAGGATTAGCCATCCCTTTTTCTCTTCTTTGTTGTTCAGGTGCATCGACGGTTAAAGAAGTTGAACCAGCTAGATCGCCTCCGGCGTTTTTTACAATATTAACTAGTGCATCTGGAGTTTTTGGAAATGCAATAATATATCTATCTTCTTGGATTGTCGTTCCTGCTTGTTCTAATTCTTGTACTCTTTCGTTATAAACTGCTTGTACACTCTTTTCATCGCCATTAAGTATTTCGTGTACTTTTTGACCTGCTGCTTGAATTTGAACTTTAGATTCTTGGATTTTATCGTCTAGTCCTGTTTCGCTCATAGGAACAGCTTTTACAGTATACATTGCTCCTTTTCCTGTTACTGAAAATTCTATTTTCGTAATTAAAATAGGTATATAAATCGGTTGTGTAAATGTTCCTGCAGATTCTCCATATTCGTCCCAGCCTACAAAATCTATTCTTAAACAAAACGGAGCATCAGTATAATTTGCATATCCAATCTCTGACGAAGCGCCAATTATTGCCTCAATAAATTGTCCCATTGAATAGGGTTCTACAACTTCAAATGAAAGTGATGTTCCTAGTGCAACGTTAGTTGCTCTATTAGGAGCAATAACGGCATCCATTTCTAAATTTTCTATATAGTATTCAGCATCTTGATCGCCTTCTAAATAGGTTTTATATCTTTTACCTAAATTTCCGCCGCCAGATTTAAGTATGTAGGTTTGTGTAAAATCTGTTTCTCTATACTGACTTGGAAAATTAAATTCGCTGTCATTTAATATACCAAGTGTAATAATATAATTCCAAGAAATTGCTTCACGTAATGGATTTGGAATTCTACTCTTTGCAGTGCCTGCACTAACAGTTCCTCCGCTAGAAGCATTTCTAACAAGATTTTCGTCCCAAGGATTTTTAAAAGTAAGGTCTAAAAAGTCTCCTGTTATACCAGAAAGATCACCTTGTTCTGCAAGTTGTCTCAAACGATCAAATTCACCGCCAACTGCACCAATTAATTCTCCAATATCTCTTGGCACAACTGTTACAACATTTTGTACTAAATTTGTAAAATCTCCAAAAGATCCAACTAAACTATTAAGACTGCTTATATTAAATCCATTTAAAGAACTTAACTTGCTTTTTATAGATCCAACACTAGAACCAAACTGAGAACTTACTCTACTCAGGGTATTTGCAACTCCTGCAATAGATCCTAAAGTATTAGAAACTTTTGATAAACCGCTTGTTAATCCACTGTTTACATTAACAGTTCCTCTACCTGAAACACCCTGTATAGCATTAGCAACTGTACTTGCTGCGGCAGCAACATTTCCAATTTGTCCAGGATTTGAAACAAGACTATTTAATCTACTAGGATCAAATACATCAAGTTGGCCTCTTTGTTGAAAACTTTTTGATACTTGCAAAAGATCGTTTTCTGATACATTCAAATTACTGCCAACTGCAATTCTTATATCATTTGCTGCTTTTGAAATTTCTCCTGAAGCCCTTGCTGCACTATTAAGTGATGAAGCAGATGTTTGGGCTGCCTTAGTAATAGAATTTACACTAGCTACTGCATTAGAAACTTGTGCTGCTTGATTAATTATTCTTGAGAAATTAATAGCCATATTATATGCCTAACTGTGATTGCAAATTACTACCTTGCGGCAAATAAATTTCTGTTCCTGAAACAAAATCAAATACAGGATCTTTTAATACGTCTGGATTCCTTTGTGCAAAAACCCACCATAATTCTTTTTTGCCGTATAAATCATTTGCTAACAAATCTGGTCTATAATTATACGCAGGCAAAATTGTATATAACACATCGTCGCCTGCAACAGGAATTGGTCTAGGAACAAAAATGTCAAGATATCCGTTTGAGTTTATTTTTGTTTTACCATAAGGTCCAAAATTATTTCCAGCCATTATACAAATCCTTGATCTTGACCTACAAATGTACCATTAGCATAATCAACAAGACTAAATCTAGCCTGTGATCTTCTTGCGTATTGTGGCGTAGCTGTTATCGTTACTGTTGCTTGAGCAGGAACGTAGTTTGTTTCGTTACCTACAACTGTTTGTATATAATCTACATCAGCTGGAAAATCTGTTGTAAAGTTTGTTATAAGGACAGGAATATTATTTAAAACGTGTTTACCATATCCATTTAATCTACAAACAGGAGGTGGTTGTCCTACTAAGTCTCCTTCTCCGCCATAAAACATTTTTGTAACAGTCCTTAAAAAATGAAGCGTAGCAATAAAGTATTGCGCATCTGCTGTTGTTTCATTTAAAAATTCTCCAGCAATAGTATAATTGTCTACTTGACTATTTTCATATGCATTATAAGGAAAATTAGAGTGTGTTGGCGTAATTTGACTGTAATTCGCACTATGTCCTATTAACACTGTTGGGTTAAATGGAAATATCATTCTGTTTCCAGTTCCTGCTAATGGAGCAAGTATTGGCGAGGATGCAAAAATACCAGGAACACTTATACTCACTCTCCAGTCAGTTTCGTCAGCCGACGAAACATTAGCAGACAATATTGCTCTTGTAAGTTCTCTTGATCTAGGAGCAGCATTATAACCAACTCCTTGCGAAGCATTACCAATCATACGTATAGCAGCACCAATATTCGAAAGGCTGTTTCCGCGATTTATTAAATTATCTACAGCACCTACTGTATTCCTTAAATTTCCTGCAATACTTGTTACTTGGTTTAATGTATTAACTAAACCACCCGATGTACTAAAGTTACGTATTCCACTAGCAGCTCGATTAAAACTACTAGAAACGTTGTTAATTGTTCTCGATACTGAATTTATATTGCTAAACGCATTATTGACACTAGTAGCAAGATTGTTAAATGCACTAAACAGTCCCATAAAATATATTTCTCCATTAGTATTTAGTTGACAAAATTATCTACGTATATTATAATAAATACTATAACTGGAGCAGTATATGAGACCTAAAAATTACCTCAACAACAAAGACATTTTAAAAGAAATACACAGATCAAAAAACACATTTAACAGCTACGTAGAAAAAGATTATGCCGACTATGACATCATCTTAGAAAGCGTAGAGAAAGTTAACATAAGAACGATTGCAGAAGCAAAAAGAAATAAAGCAAAACGTTTATCTAACGAAGATTACGAAAAAAGAAAAATTAATGGTGAAAAAGTAAAACAAGCAGATTGCGAAGTTGATTATAAAACCATTACTAAAGAAGAAATAATCTTTCGTATAATGACGTATGATCACATTCCGGAAGAGCCAGGACGTAAAAAGAATCCAAAAACTGTAGCTGATACAAAAACTAAACTAAATTTTCCACCTTTCCAGCATTATAAATTTAACGATGACGGTGAACTTGTTTGTGTAGGCAAATCTCACTGGGTTGGAGGAATGGAGAATGGACATTTTTCTAAGGATCACGGCAAAGCAACTAACAAACTTGCACTTATGTGGATGAAACTATGTGACAGATATGCAACACGAGGAAATGTGAGAGGATACACTTATAATGACGAAATGCGAGGACAAGCAATATTGCAACTTGCTCAAATTGGTCTACAGTTTGATGAGTCTAAAAGTCAAAACCCCTTTGCTTATTACACAGCAGCAGTTACAAACTCATTTGTGCGTGTTATCAACATTGAAAAACGCAATCAAAACATTAGAGACGACATCCTCGAAATGAACGACTTAACACCGAGTTATACAAGACAACATCAAGGCGAATGGGAAGCTAGTGTAAAACGGAATGAAGATGCTAGTATTTCATCATTTTCAAAAGAATAGCGGTTGACAAGTGTATAATTACATAGTATACTTTAACAAGTATATATGGAGGATTTTCTTTGTTTAAGAAAGCTGCGGTGTTTACAGACATCCATTTTGGCCTAAAAGGCAACAGTCGCATACACAACGACGACTGCGAAGAATTTATCGATTGGTTTATTGCAACTGCAAAAGAAAATAATTGTGAAACAGGTATTTTTTGTGGAGACTGGCATCACAACAGAAATTCGCTTAATCTTACTACTATGGATGCAACAATCCGTAGTATGGAAAAATTAGGTAAAGCTTTTGAACAATTTTTCTTTTTTGATGGCAATCACGACTTGTATTATAAAGACAAGCGTGATGTAAATTCTACTGCATTTGCAACTTATATTCCAGGTATCACATTTGTTGACGAAATGACAACTATCGACGATGTTACACTTGTGCCTTGGCTTGTAGGCGACGAATGGAAAAAAATGACCAAACTTAAAAGCAAATATGTATTTGGTCATTTTGAACTGCCGTCATTTTATATGAATGCTATGGTACAAATGCCAGATCACGGCGATTTAAAGGCTGAGCATTTTGCTAATCAAAGTTATGTGTTTTCAGGACATTTTCACAAACGACAAAAACAAGGCAAAGTACATTACATTGGTAATGCTTTTCCGCATAATTATGCAGATGCTTGGGACGACGATCGTGGTATGATGATACTCGATCGAGAAAACAATGCAGAACCAGAATATATTAACTGGTCAAACTGTCCTAAATATCGTACTGTTAAACTTTCTCAATTATTAGACGAAACAGAAACACTTGTCAAAGATAAAATGTATCTAAGAGTAACGCTTGACTTGCCTATTAGTTATGAAGAAGCAAACTTTATCAAAGAAACATTTATTAAACAATACGGATGTAGAGAAATTACATTAATTCCTCAAAAACAAATAGAAGAAATTTCAACTGATTTAGACATTGCACAGTTTGAAAGTGTAGATCAAATTGTTGCCGGTGAAATTGCAGAATTAGATACAGAAAACTACAACAAAAAGATGCTGTTAGACATCTATAATGGACTTGAACAATAAATGATTCGTATCAAAGATTTAACTGTAAAAAACTTTATGAGTGTGGGCAACCAGACTCAGGCTGTTGACTTTAATCGCGAACAGCTCACTTTAGTGCTTGGCGAAAACTTAGACCAAGGAGGTGACGATTCCGGATCCCGTAACGGTACAGGCAAAACAACGATAATCAATGCATTATCTTACGCTTTGTACGGTCAAGCACTGACTAACATCAAGAGGAATAATCTTATTAATAAGACAAATTCTAAAGGGATGTTAGTCACCCTACACTTTGAAAAGAATGGCGTAGATTATAGGATTGAGCGCGGTCGCTCTCCTAATGTACTTAAATTCTTTGTCAATGATCAAGAACAAGAACTAATTGACGAATCGCAAGGTGATAGTAGAAAAACACAAGAATCGATTAGTGAACTTCTTGGTATGAGTCACGATATGTTTAAACATATTGTTGCACTCAACACTTATAGCGAACCGTTTCTTTCAATGAGAGCAAACGATCAGCGTGATATTATTGAACAATTGTTAGGTATAACATTATTAACTGAAAAGGCAGAATTGTTAAAAGAACAAATTCGAAATACAAGAGATACAATTACACAAGAAACACTAAAAATTGAAGCTATTCAAACTGCAAATTCAAAGATTGAAAATACTATTGATAGTTTAAAAAATAATCAACGTGCTTGGTTAGCAAAAAAACAACAAGACATAAAAAAACTTAGCAACGGTATTGATGAATTAGAGAAAGTTGATATTGATTTAGAATTAGATGCGCACGAAAAATTGCAAAACTGGACTGAATTAAACAATGCAATTACGGCTCTTAATAAAGAAAAAAGCACATTAGAGAGTGCATTGCTACGTGCTACTAAGAGTGTTGAAAAAGCCGAAAAAGACATCGCAAATCTTGACGATGCTACTTGTTATACTTGTGGACAAGCATTACACGAAGATAAAAAAACAGAAATTGAGTCAAGAAAAGCAAAAGAACTTAATGATGCAATGGCGTATCAAACCGAAGTAGGTAATAAACTGCAAGAAGTATTATCTGGCCTTGAAGAAATAGGTAATATTAACGGAAAACCGAATACGTTTTACGAAACTGCAAAAGAAGCATATGAACACAGAAACAACGTAGATAACTTAAAGCAAGCATTGCTAAGTAAAGAGCAAGAAGATGATCCATATCAATCACAAATAGACGATTTAACAAATACAGCACTTCAAGAAATTGACTGGAATATCGTAAACGAACTAACTTCGTTTAAAGAACACCAAGAATTTTTGTTAAAGCTACTTACAAACAAAGATAGCTTCATTCGTAAAAAGATTATTGATCAAAATCTTGCATATTTGAACAACAGGCTCACATATTACCTCGATAAACTAGGCTTACCGCACCAAGTAGTATTCCAAAACGACTTAAATGTAGAAATTACCCAACTAGGACAAGACTTAGACTTTGATAACTTGTCAAGAGGTGAGCGTAACCGTTTGATTCTTGGATTAAGTTTTGCATTCCGTGATGTTTGGGAAAGTTTATATCAACATATTAACTTGTTGTTTATCGACGAGTTGATCGATAGTGGTATGGATACTGCTGGTGTTGAAAATTCACTAAGCATCCTTAAAAAAATGGGCAGAGAACGTGACAAAAACATTTATTTGATTAGTCACAAAGATGAGCTAGTAGGAAGAGTTAACCACGTTCTAAAAGTTATTAAAGAAAATGGATTTACTAGCTACGAAAATGACATAGAAGTAATAGACTAATGGAAAATGATGTTCACGATCAGTTAGTCAAAGCATATTTAGAATATTTTAAGGCTAACGAAAAGTTTGAAAGGCAAAATAGTGTTCGCACACATAGATATGTACGTAAATGTTTACGTGACATTAGACAACTAGCAAAAGACAGAGCAGACGAAATACACGTATATCATAACACTACACGAAAAACCAGAAAAGGCACTTAACTGTTTAGGTAGAAATACATAATGTATGAATTGGACATATCAAGGTAAACAAATAGACACTATACCAGACGAGTATGAGGGTTTTGTTTACTTAATAACCAATATTACTACTGGACAAAAGTACATAGGCAAAAAACTAGCAAAGTTTAAAACAACTAAGCCACCTCTCAAAGGCAAAAAGAACAAACGTAGAGGCTACAAAGAAAGCGATTGGCGTGACTATTGGGGATCATCTGATAGACTACAAGCTGATGTTGAAGCACTAGGCCCAGAAAACTTCACAAGAGAAATATTATATCTTTGCAAAGGCAGAGGCGAAATGTCTTATCTAGAGGCTAAAGAGCAGTTTGACCGTCGTGTATTAGAGACAGATGAGTATTATAACGGAATTATTAATGTAAGAGTTGGCGGCTCAGACAAATTAAAACAAGCTCTATTAGAACACACCATCAAGGCAAAACATTCCAACACATAAGGTTAGCGGGCCAGACTAGAAATACCGCTGTGGAAAAAGCATCCGTATAGGAGCACACGTAACACGTTGAGCGGCGTTCGGTAGTAGAGCGTTTGATTGACGTAGACTGAATGTTGGCTGTCGAAAAACTGCACATTGTACATAAAAACCGTATGCACTAGGAACGAAGCAACGGGTAGCGAAAGCGATGTCGACGTAGGTTGGGAAAGGTCAGAGCCCATTGTACAGCAGAAA
>Ga0181590_10000056_pt1 | contig 63869 bp, 74 predicted proteins | sample 071ome_34_FD_132446 | JGI IMG/M metagenome (GOLD analysis project Ga0181590, IMG submission 132446) | Coastal salt marsh microbial communities from the Groves Creek Marsh, Skidaway Island, Georgia - 071411BT metaG (megahit assembly) | ecosystem: Environmental > Aquatic > Marine > Intertidal...
CATGTTCTGATATTGAGAACAATCCTAGCAAAACCATTTGCCTGAAGTTTCTGGATTTTTTGACTAAATTTAAAGAAATATCCTGAGGAGATAAGTCCTCAAGATAAGTCACGTTTAAATCTACATCTGTTAGATGTACCGATTGCCCTGTATGATTAATGAATTTCATACATTATAATCGGAAACTGTTTATATTATGTTTTTAAATTAATAAAAATGAATGCCTTTCCCCCCAGGCCATTTGATCCTGTTCCCAAATTGTTGGATTTGTTAGCTCCAGTAGAATTGTTTGCGAGCATTAGGGACAAGCTTTTGGTCTACATTGGTATTCCAGATTGTAACTGCTTGATCGTATGCTCCAAGTTCTCTTAACTCTTCCGCCAACTGTCTTATTTGGTTATAAGAATTGCTTCCTGCGCTGTAATATCTGTGGTCATCAGAATACTGATATGTTAAGTCATGACTAGATACCATTCTAGAAAACTGATCTAGCTTTTGAGCTAAGTCATCGTCGTGCATTTCTTCTTGGGCAGCTTTGAACAAAACAGTTCTCTTTGAAGCTCTCTGTTCAAATTGACCTTCCCATCTATCTTGGGCTCTATCAATTTCGTAATCGCTTGGATCTGGCTCTACGCCATAATAATCATCATCAGTAAAATCTATATCTTCGTTTTCTTCGTCTTCAATTTCATCATCTTCTGGGTCTTCTTGGGCAGATTTAAAAATACTAACACCTTCTTGAGCAGACTTAAATACATCAAATAAAAAGTTGCTTTTCTTTTCAGGCACACAATTAGGAACTTCTTTACCGTTCTTGTCCTTCATGCCTACCATTTCATAACCCTTCCAGCAAGGATCTCCGTCTTTCATGTCTTTGGAGTCTTCTTTGACTTTTTCTACGCATCTGTCAAACTTATCTTCTGCGTGTTCATCCCAATCAGCCTTTGGGCCTTCTGTCCCTTGAATAGAATCCATGCAGATAGGATAGGCCTTATCTGGTCCTTTTGTTTTAGATTTTTTTGAGAATATTTTTTTCATTATTTATCCTAAAATTTCAAGTAGACCAGGATCACTTGTATCTACTCCGTTCATTTTACAATAAGCTCGGAGCTGGCCTTTTGCTTGCTCATTTCCTAGTCTAGCAGAGTTGTACAGATTAGCGAACTCTGGATCTCGCATCCAGTATCCAAGAGTTTTCTTTCCTTCTCCTCTATCATTGACTTGATCTATGGCAAATTGCGTTTCATTAGCCTGAGCATCAGAAGGGTTAACTGATACTCCTTGTGCTTCCTTCAGCCATCCAGCTTGTTTGCCAATTCTCTTCCACTCTTGTTCAGAGATTTTAAACTTATAGCCATTGGCTGTTTTAATTAACTGCGAACCTTGTTTGCTTGAGTATTTTTTCATAATTGTATCCTTTTTATTTACCAATTACCTTTGTTTTCTTTTTCTTCATATATATATCCATCTCCCGTAAATCGATCAGGAGAATCTTGGATGGTGCTTTCGTCTGCTATAATTACCCAATAACCGTCTGTGTCTCTTTGATTATGACTAAACGCATTGAGTTCTGTCCATCCTTTTGCACTTTCATAAGATTTAAAAGGCCCTGTTCTATCGCCTTCTCTTCCATCTGGGAACAAATAGTCTACTGCTATAACTTTCCCTGGGGGCAATTCTCCTGGTTCTGATTCTATAACTGTAAAATCATCAAAGTTAGATGCAGATTTAAGCCAACCAGCCTGTTTTCCAATTCTCTTCCATTCATCTTGAGAGATTTGAAATTTGTAACCATTGGCTGTTTTGATTAATTGCGATCCTTGTTTGCTTGAGTATTTTTTCATAATATATTCCTTATGTTTTAAAATATTAAAATGAACTCGCCAAGCGTTAACTTGACGAGCCATGTATTATTTCTTTTTGTTTAGCTTTGCAATTTGAGCAAGTAGCATGTCTTTAAAAGCCATTCCTAATGCTACTCCTAATGCAAAGCAGAGTATTCCAACTAATAAAGCCATAACAGGCCTCCTTATAAATTACCCCTTAGACGGGTCAGCAATAACCCTTTCACTGTTACCAGCATTCTTGACATCAGTTAGGACTAGGTCAGTTGCTTTTGCTATCTTAAGTCTTATGGTTGTAGCATCGCTCCATCTTCCTCTATAGTAGGTTCTAGCCTTAAGAACAGTTTCTGAGCTACCAGTTTTGTCCATTTGAAGTCTAATTGCTTCTGCGCTACTGTCAATTCCCCATCTGTAATACTTGGTTCTGGAAGGGTCTTTTCCATTTACTGTGTAACGGATTTCAGCGGCATCAGTCTGAGGGCTGTCATTAAGAACACCAGCAAGATCGCCGTAGAAGGTTGGCCTGCTGCTTGGTGGGAATGTATTTGCTCTAGTTCTCATAGGAACGCCTGCTGATGTCATGGTAAGGTCAACATATCCAGAAAAGACCATAGACTGCTCTATGCTGCCATCTTCGATGGAAAAAGTCTTTGTAGAAGCGTTGTTTGGATCAGTAGAGTCAAGAACTCTAGCTCTAACGGACCATGTGCCGTCTGTTACGTTTTTTCTGCTGTCGTTGCTCAACCTTGGGCCTGTTAAGCCAATGGTTGGGGCTACTAGTTTAGCTACTCTTTGATTTGCCATGTTTGTATCTCCAATTATATCTTAAAAATAAGAACTTAATTTATAATTACTAATTTATATAGTATTTCCTTTATTCCTGTATGAAATTTTCCTATTCTAAATCAATTTCTTGTATATTATTTTCTTTTCTAGCTTTTAATACCTCTTGTCTGATTTTTTCAGCTATATTTTTATAGTTTTTTATGTATCTCATTTCTACTTTTGGACATGTTTTGTCATTGGTTATTAGCGTTATTTTTCCTATTTTAAACCAATTAAATAGAAAAAAAGAAGAAGTAGATATGTCTTGAACTCTAAATAATTCAATAAATTCTTCTTTTTTTAACCATGTTCCATCTTCAATCTTTAGCTGTCCATCTGATATGATATATATAGGGCTTGTACTGCTCATAGATTTAAATACAATGCATATGGCAGATACTACGGCTAAGACTGCAAAAGTAGTAGAAGAAAAGAATAAAGATATTCCTATGGTCACAACGGTGGCAAGAGACAGCCCCAATATAGACCAAAAATCTATTATTTTTGAAGGCTTTAATTTGTTGTTCATTGTCAAGGTCCTATCTTCTGTATTTCTTCTATAAACATTTTTGCTATCTTTTTATTGCCAGTAGAATTAGGATGAATTTCATCCTGCCACTCATCTTCTCCAACAACGCCCCTAGTGTCTATTAGAACAAATCTTTCATGCTCTTGACTTAGCTCGTATAGCATGTCTGCAAAAGAATCAATTAAATATTGAACCACTGCTTTCTGCTCGTTTTTATCATGGCAATTGTGAGCTTCTAATATAGGTTTGACCCAGGGGCCAGATACGGGAATTACTCTAAACAATTTTGCAGCAACATCAGATGGCACAACATAATCATAACAATCAACCATAATAGTAGTATATGGAGAATAATCATCTCTTATTGCTATCAGGTCTTTGTAGACACACTTTAAGAGATTTATTTTGTTTTCTACTCTTTCTTTAATAATATAGTCTTGATTTTCAACTGGAACCCTAAGAAGCTCATCCATATCTGGGCCAATAATATCATTCCCGCCTGCGCTAAAAAGCAAAGCGTCAAAATTATAATTAGAAAGATAACTTCTAAGTTTGACCTTCTGTTTGCCAGACATTATTTGCAAGAGTTCATCGCCGCTGTTCTCTACTCTAAGCAAATTATAATTAGTTAAATCTTCGATGTGATCTACTATATTTGTTCCTATTGGTAAGTGAAACCATGAGTCCCCTTCTGTCAATACTCGTTTAACATTTGGTTTTCTTTTAATGTTCTTTTTAAATTTCCTTAATCTTGCTGACATAAAAATCCTCACTAACAAGGGTTCAACAGTTATCTTGACCTAAATTTCCTCTTAATTTTTTCTATTGCCGTCTTCTGTTGACCATTCAATCCAACAATGTTTTTGACATCTACAAAACCATTGTTCCCTATAGTAATTAAAACTAGACCGTTTCTAAGAACCTCTTCTGCATATGCGTTAGAGTTAACGTTTTGATTTTTAACTAATATACCATGTTTGGCGGCAACGTGCGGAAGGCAGTCTCTGAATTGCTTTTTAGGACAAGGAAATAATTGTCCGTTAGTGCCCATTATATACTTTCCTATTCCTAAGCCTGCTTTCTTGTACCAACTCATCTTTTTAGCTCCTGTCTTTCACAGGGCCAGTTTCTTATTATATTAGCAGCCTTGCCCCACGCTTTAACTTTAATTAACTGATTCAATAGACTGAGATTCTTAGGGTCATATCCTGGACAGAAATATCTTTTTCCGTCTATGTATGCAACAACGCCTTCGTTGCTCCAAGAAGATACGACTACTGATTGAGCTTCAGACTGTTTGAACAAATACCAGTTCATTATTCTCCTATTTCTTCAATGATGTCTAAGAACAATCCCGCCTGAGGTACGTCTTCTGGATTTCTGCCTGCTCTATGCAATGCGTCAAGTAGTTCGTTCACGGTAAATAGCATATTAACTTCACCATTTTTAAATGCGTTGTCTGCTGCTAGCTTTCCAAACTTTTCTGTCATCTTAGCCTTAAGATATTCTTTCTCTTCTGTAGATTGTATTCTAACAGCAAAGTAGAATTTATTAGCAGCTTGATGCGCGTCTTGGTTGATAACAGTCTTTAGTTTAGTAGTTCTTTCTGCTTTTGCTTCTTTTCCATTTAAATCTTTTGCCATAATATTTCTCCTTAAAAATATTTAATGTTAATGTCTTGTCCAAATCTTTCATATAATTTGTTTTCTAATTGTTTCTTTTGATAATCAGCGTCAGTTGACACAAAACTAGGATGAGCAACTACTGAAACCAGCTTAGACTGAGGGTTAAATCTTCCTTTAAAAAAGTGACGCCCACTTCCTGGTCCAAATGACTTATTATGTGTCATTCTAGAAGTTTCACTCTCTGCTTCATCAACAATTAAATTTACACCATCATATATCCAGACCGTATCTCCAGGCCTATGCATGGTATGGTAATTATAGTTTACAGATTGTGCAATTCTATACCAGTTCATCTTTAATCTCTTCTAATTTTCTTTTAAGAGCCTTATACTCTCTAATTTTTTGATTGTGATTCTCTAAAATCATTTCCCTTAATTCTGGTTCAATATCCTCTCTTTTTAAAAATTGATAGCTTTTTCTCAAGCTTTTCTCTAGACTATCTAGTCGTTTAATTTCTTCGCTCTTATACCAGTTCATATAACATTATTCTAGATTTAATAATAAAAACCTTTAATATAAAAGACGAGGATTCATCCTCGTCTTTTATATTATTATGCGATTATTGATATGATTAAATTAAGTCACAATTCATACACCCAACGCTTCTTGCCGCAATCCCAGATGCGATACAAGCCCCTCTCAATACACCAGTCTCGCTCTGTCATTCCTTCAGGACAACCAGTCGCTTTCTTTTGCTGAGACTGCTTTGTCTTGTAGCATTTGTTCGCCATGTCCCAGTAGAAGTAATCTGGGCTCATTTCTTCTTCCATAATGAACCCAAGCGTCTCATAGATACGCCCCTCAGTCCACGCATTATCTGACCAACTGATAATTTTGTTGTATCCCTCTTCTTTAGCCCACTGCGTCATTGCCTTGAACATCTTGTTAGCCCCACCAGCGATATTGACGCCGCTCTTGAAACACATTCTACTCAAGACAATTGACGATTCATTGCTCTTGCGATGGTGTCCCGCAGCGAGCGTACTGGCTACAACCTCGCCGCCATAAATGAGGTTGAAGTATTTTCCATTTGGAGGATTCCTTTTCAGCCCCTGTATGTGGTTGTTCTCTATGAATTCTTTGGCATCTGAGTTATCAACAGAGCATTTGCGAGCCATGATCTTATTTTGATTGCATCCTAAAGAGTTTCTTATAAATGAAACAAATTGCTTCTCTCTTGCATACCATTGGTGTTCAAAGATATGAATAAGACGAATACCTTTGGACTGACACTTGCGAGTCTTACGAAGGTGCTTTAGCTTTGCTTTCTCAGGCTCGCACATGACTTCAGAATGCCAATGACTTCCATTGAACTCAATTGCCAATTGCTTTTCAGGATAATAGATGTCAAGTTCTAAAGGCGTAATGATTTGTCTTGTGTTTTGCTCTGTCTTTCCGTCAAACCCTATGGCATCTACAACCTTCTTTTGAGCCTGATACTTGGGGAAGTTGTACGTTTCATAGTATTTGTCTTTGAACTCATCTTTTATTAATGTTGCTGTGAGGCTATTGTATGGAACATCAAACTTCTTAGAGACATCATCGAGCGTAACATCTTGCTGGCCAAGATAGTCCCAAAACTCGTCGCCTCGCATGAGATTGATAAGTTTGTATCTATCATTTTCATCAATTTGAACTGTTTTATCAAAGACCTTTGCTGCTCGCTTGACGCGCTCAGGATCTTTCATATGGTGGTCAACGCCTATCTCTTGCAGATTCTTTTTACGTATTTTCTCTTTTATTTCTTCAGATTGAAATGGATTTCTTACACCATACTTTTTCAAGTTTGTCTTTTCAATCTTAGATTGAGCTTTCTTTCTGCCAACAGATATGCGATTGTTAAGCGTCTCTTGCGAAATGTTCTTAGTTCTATTCTCTTGAGCTTTCTTCCTAATCTCTTTGTTGGCAAACGGAGAGCCTGAGATAGACTGCTCTTTTAACCTACAAGCCTTATGACATGCTGAGCCAGATTTCTTGAGGTTAGCCCCATATACCCTGTGAGGCTCGCCACAGAAGCGGCAGGTCGCCCAAACATGCTTCTTTTGATATCCAACCTCATTGGGATTGAAGCCCTCTTCTTCTAACGTCTTTTCAGCGAGGACTACGGAGTCATAATTATGTATCTTTCTTTCAGCCATAAAGGTAATATACGAACAAATTATTCACTTTCCTTTTAATATGAAAAATAAAAAAGAGGGCTTAAAAGCCCTCTTTTTTATTTTGTTTTAAGCTAATCTAAAGATTAGGTTGCAGCAGTTACTTCAATTTTGGCAACTGCGTAGTCGTTAACGACTACAACACCAACTTCTTCGTAGATAACCCAGCCCAAGCGAAGCTTTTTGGGATCATCTGCTGGAAGAACAGTGATGTCCTGACGGATTGGGAATGCACCCACGGTGTCAGGGGAAGCAACTACAAGAACAACATCAGGATCCATTCTGGAAGAAACGTGGATGTTTGCAGTCCAGATGTGGCCGTAAAGACCAGTGGTGATGATTTCTCTTTGGGTTGCTTCATCATAGAAGTCCTTACCGAAGATTCTAACAGCGGCGAACTGTCTTGCGTGCATGACAACCTTGGTGGTTACCAAGTCGTGCTGCTCTACAAGAGAGAATGCAGAGTTAAGAGCCTGAGGGGTAAGAGTACCAACGTTAGTAACGATCTGGTCGTTACGGTTGTCAGCGGCAGCGATAAGAGCGCCGAAGATGTTGGAGTCTTCTTCTTTTTGGATTGCTTCCTTAGCCTTGATTTGGGCTCTGTCTACGATGTAGAATCTACGAGCTTTGATCTCGGAAAGTCTCACGGTTGGGTGAGCAGCAATTTCGAAGGTTGGAACAAGAATTTCTTCGCCTTCTACGATTTGGTCAGGTACAGCACCTCTACGTGCGATTACGTATCCAACAGAAGCAACATCTCTCTCGTAACGAGCAAGAGCGCCTTGTGGAAGTTCATCGACAAGAAGTAGCTTTCTACCAACGGCTTGGTATTCAAGCGATCTTCTGATTGGCTCAACCATTGCTTGGGCCAATACGACACGACCTTCGTCGGTCTGTAGTGCAGCAGCTAGTACTGCTTCCTTTTCATTTTCGGTTAATCCGTTTTTTGCAAAAGCCATAGCTTTATCTCCTTTGTTTTTATAGCACCTTTATAGGTTCTAGTTGTTTCCTAAAAATTGTGAATAAACGTTAAATTACACGGTTAGCTTGAAGGTTAGGTAGTTACCTAGGCTCAAGGAACCGTCAGTTGTGTCAGTTCCTGGGACACCACTTGGGTATGCCTTAGGAGCTTCAACGATTACACCAAGGGCGTCACCGCCGCCACCAGTGGTTACGATACCAGCAGTTGCAGATACGTTTACGGTTCCACCTACGGTGTAGGTTTGGCCAGTATCATACTGGTCAGTTGCGAACTTACCGCCGCCTGTGTAGACAGTGATAAGGCCAGAGGCTAGAGTTTCATCGAACAGGTCGGAAACTCTGTTGCCAGTAGAACGAGTTCTAGCAACTGGGTTGGTTACTGGTCCGTTAGCGCCAATGACTAGGTCAGATGCGTAAGGGGTGCCAGCCTGAGTGTTAGACTGTGTATCACCAGCAAGGCCATAGGCATTGGTGGTTCCACCTGTAGCAGATGGAGCGGCAACAGTCTTGGTTCCGCTTGTAGTTAGGCCTACTACCATACCTTCTACGATATCGGTAGTAAAGTCTGGATCGACTTCAATCTGGTCGGCTACTACGTGGTAAATTTCGATTAGTCCCATAATATTATCTCCTTAGATTATTTGAACTTTCTGAATAAATCTTCGTTTGTTAATGCTGCTTCTTCCGATTGAGTATGTAGTTTGAACATTCCCATGATTTGCTCTTTCAAGCCTGGTTCTTGCTGTTCATTTACACTTGCAGTCTTTTCCATGACTATGGCTTTCTCGAAGCCATCAGGCCCTGATGGTAACCCAGGCTGAGGAGCTAGAGCTAATGTTTCAATTGCTTCTAGTGCCTCGGTAGTGAATCCAGAAAGTTCAGCGATCTTGGCTGGAAGGTCACCAACTTGGATCTTTCCAGCTTGAAGAAGCTTGCCAGCAACCTTAGTTGCCTTTTCTGAACCAGCTACCTTGGGTTCTGAACTGCCACTAGCAGTTACAGAGCTATTATTGCTTGAAATGCCTTGCATTTCATCTGTCTTTTCAGACTTAATTTTATCATTGTCCTTTTCATGTCCCATTCTTGCATCAGCAGTAGGAACATCAGGAGTGTCTTTTTCAGTTGGTCTGTCACCAATGCTGTCTTTTTCGTTTCCTAGGAATTGGTCTGCATCTTTAGCAGTTCCTTCTGGGTACTTTTCTGCCTTTGGAACAGATCCGATGCTATCTTTTTCTCCACCCATCATGGATGAGTCGCCAGCACTATGAGGCTTAGTGTCTTCATCGTCTTGGTTTTGCTTTACTTCAACCTTGGATTCATTTGCTTCTTTGATCTTTAGAATGTTTTCTGCAAGAGCAGTTAGTCTATCCTTAGTAGAAGCAGACTTGCCTTGTCCATCAGTTCCGCCAGTTGCCTTGTCAGTTAATTCGCTGTCAAGTTCTTCTTCTCCCATCTTTGCATCGCCAGTGTGAACATCTGCATGCTCTTCCTTAGTCAACTCTTTGTTGTCTTTTTCGTGCTTGATGGTAGCGTCTCCGCTTGGAACCTTTGGGCTATCTGCTGAGAATGATTCTTCAGCACCCATTGAACTGTTTTTCCAGTCAGCGGCACCAGCATCTTTAGCAGCATCTTGTGCTGTTTCGACGCTAACTTTGCCTGCTTGCTTTTGAAGAGCAGCCATTACCGTAGAAAGATCTAGGTTAACTTCTCCAACTTTTCCTACTCTGCCTCTTCTCAAGTTGCTTGCCTCCTGGTACATTTTCATTTCCTGTTCGTCTTCATCCTCTTCGCCGACCTTTTCGACGCGCCCTTCTTCGTTTTCAAGATCATGGACTCCTGGGATTGAATCGGTTGTATCTTCTTTATTGTCATCATCTTCTGAATTTCCTTCTTTTTCTTCCATATTTTCTTCAATTTTTTCTCTTCTGTTGCCAAGATATTCATCAGAGTCATCTACATCGCCATCGTTGTCGATGTCATCATCTTCTTCTCCAACTGGATCTAAAGCATCTTTCTCACCGCATTCCATGGCTTTTTCTTCTTCTGGAGCGTCCATCATTTCTTTTTCTTCTGGATCACAGCATCCTTCCATAGACTTGTCTTCGATGACTTCGTCTACGATTTCTGCTGCGCCAACTTCTGGACTTTCAGGAGTTTCTTCTACAAGAGTTTCTCCGTCTAACTCTCCATCAGCAAGAATATCTTCTGCAACTTCATCAGCATCATGATGCTCTTCTGCTGCAATTTCTTCTGCCGAATCGCCTAGTTCTGCGTCTAGGGCTCTGTCTACTTCTTCGACCTTGCCAAGATTCTTGACTAGAGTTACTAGAGCATCAGTTACTTCCTCTCCGCTCTTGTCATCATCAAATGGATCGGTGTCATCAGATGGATCATTGTCTGGACCCATTGGGCCTTCTTCGATTTCAATTATAGCAACTTCATCAGCTAGATTGTCATCAAACTGGGCGTAAAGATCACGCAGCTTGTCGCAAGCAAATTCTGCCTGCTTCATTGTGAAGCCTTCTCTGATTCTGTCTTCTTTGCATTCTTCGCAACCATCTTTTTCTGACCAAATATCTGCAACTTTCATCACAGCTATTGTAGAATTAATTCCTGCGGTCTTCATTCTTTCGCATACACATTCTGCAAGAGGCTTGCCTTCACAAGGTCCGCTTAGAGCAAGTGCGTTCTCGCCATATCTTCTAGCGATCTTTTCCATGCACTCTTCAGTTGGGAACTTGTCTTCGCTTTGTACTTGAGCAGTCTTAACGATAGACTCAACAATACTTTCTTGGGCAGAAGCAGTCTTAACAGTTTCTAGAAGATTCTTTTCCTTAAGATCAATTACAACCTTAGCCTTTTCAGACCAATCCATGCTTTCGAATGCTTCGGTTTCAATTCCAGCCTTCTTAAGAACGCTAGCAAATGCCTTCTTGCTTCTGCTGCAAGAATCGCATCCAGCACTAGTTAGAGGGCTTACTGGATTCCAAGATAACTGAGCATAGATGTTCTTAGGGTCTTTGGAATCAGCTAGGATTTCGTAGTCATAAGTAATATTTGTGTCTTTGCAAAGCATAGTTCCTTCTAGAGCATTGCCAGCAACTCTTACAGTGTTAGTAGAGCCAGTAATTGGGCTTACAGAAGCAGGAGCCTTGCCAGCCTTCTTGGCAATTTCAGGAGTGATCTTTACAGTGGTAGCAAACTTGGTGAATTTGATTCCTTCTTCGCTTGCTGCTGCGGCTGGCATTCCGCCACCCATTCCAGCATCCATTCCAGGACCCATGGTTGGGGCTTCTTCTGGAAGCTCTACTCCTTCACCAGCAAAATCTTCTTCTTTGTCTTCACCATCTTCAGATTCTTCAATAAGACCTGGGTACTTAGTGATTTCCAAAAGAACCTTGTAGTTGAATTCAGCGCCACAATTGTTGCACTTGCCCTTCCCGTCAACAATGTCAACATCTTCAGATCCACAAACTGGGCATACAGCACCAGGAGGCTTAGGCATCTTGTCATCGTCTTCCATAGAGGCGTCTTGCTCTTCCATAGGGGAGTCTTCAAAACTTTCTACTGGACTTCCCATTCCCATGCCCATACCGTCAGCTCCAGGAGCTGCTGCTCCCATGCCAGCACCAGGAGCCTGAGAAGCACCTGCTTGTCCACCCATTTCTCCACCGAACAACTGAGCTTCTCTAAGCATCTTTTCTCTCTTAGCTGCTCTTACTTCTTTTTCGCTAGAAGCAGTCTTGGTAATTTTGCCTTCTTTTGCTGCTTCTTTATTAAGAGAATTGTTAAGGCTAGCAAGAGCAACCTTTTCGTCTTCTGTAAGCTTAGAAGTTTCTTTTACAAACGCAAAGGCCATATCGTTGTCATCAGTTTCAATCTTTAGAAGAGAAAGATCAACGTCATCGCCAATTTCTCCTCTAACTCCTGCAAAAGCAAGAGCGCGAGCCTGCTTTACAAACTGTTCTTTATTATCAGTGCTTGCCGAAACTTCGGAAAGAGGGAATACAAACTCGTATTCGCCATCTGGATCACGATCTAGAACTTCAAGAGCCTTCTCAATTTGAGCCTTCTTGCTTAGAGTAGTTTCTTCTTTCTTGGATTCTTTCTTCTGCTTAGATAATTCTTCAGCCTTCTTAAAGGACTTGTCATTGTCTAGAACAGAAGCAACAGTATCAATAAGGTCAGAAGCAGACATGTCTTCTAGGTTTCCAGCCATAGATAGCATAAGAGCGTCTACAGGAGAAATTTGAGAAGCAGTCTTAATTCCAAAGTAGTTAAATCTTTCGCTTTCAGATGCAAGAGACTCTTTCTTATAAGGAGCAGCGTTAACAAGAACGCCAGCGGTTGCTTTGTCCTTTTCTGCGCTGATTGTTGCAATTGCCTTCTTTAATTCATTAGGGGTTTTGCCGTAGTTACGGATAGTATCTGCTACAGATTCCATAGCAGACTTAATTAGTCTATCAATATTATCTTGGAAAGCCCATCTTTCTAGGGTCATTGGTTGATCTTCGAACTGCTTCTCAGTAATTACTTCAGGAAGGATATATCTGTGGTGAGAAAGAAAATCTCCAAGTTGCTTCTCAGTAATATGTTCACTTTGGTCAGTGTTTAACTGTGCGCCAACTGCTCTAGAAATGTCAGTCCATTGCTTTTCGGTGATAACGTCAGGAAGCTGGTCCCATCTGCAAATGCATCCACTTTGAATGGTTTCAAGCTGTTTCTCAGTAATAACTTCGTAAGCTTCTGTTCTCTTAAGAGGAGTTTCAGTTGTAGTGCGATTTACATCTGGGGTATCTGATAGCTGTTTCTCAACAATTACTTCAGGAGAATATACATCTCTAGAACCTGCGTAATCGTCACCAGATTTCTCTGCTAACTGCTTTTCAGTAATGTGGTCCGTACTTTGATGTCCTTCAACACCATAAGCGGCCTCTTTAACTTGTTCGCCTTCTGTATTTCCTTGTTTTTCTGCCATTTTTTGGGACTCCATTTCTGATTGTGTTGTTAAAGTTTTATTTTCAGCGTTGTTAGCAGACAACCCTGCTTCTCGTTGTTTTCTACTCTCTGTAGAAAAATCCTTTATTTTTTTCTCATTTTCGGCAAACTTAGGCTTCGTCACACTTCCTATTCCCTGCTCTAAACCACCAGACTCAAAGGATGTGGGTTGTGGAGGAGCGGTCTGTTTCTGCTGCTGTTCTGGTGTAACTCCTGATTCTACAGATGTTTCTGATCCTTCTAGTGTAGAAACATTTGCATTATTTATTGATTGAATATCTGGAGATGGCAACTGGGCATATCCATTATCGATTAGTTCATCAGTTACAGATTGAATGTCAGATAGAGATTTAACTAGATCAGACACATATTCCATGGAAACATGCTCTTTTTGTGCCATCATAGACTTGGCTACTTTTTCAAGCTTATCCATTGCAGCAGTTAGCTCATTAAGCTCGTCTTTGCCAGCGTATTTTTTCAAATTGCAAGCCCCAGTGCTGCAAGAGGCAACTTTCTTAAAATTGCCAAATACTTCAACTGCACTAGCGACTTTCTGTTGAATTGTGCCAGTATTAAGAACTTCTTGAACTAAGCACTCAGGGCAAGCTGGGTTTACTACGAAAGAATCTTCGATAAATCTAATGCCAAAGTTGTGTTCATAAACTTTCTGAGATTCGTGAACAATGTTTCCATCAGAGTCTGTAGCTACTTTGATTGGACATTTGTCATAGCCCTTAAGAGTAACGCCGTTTTCGCCGTATGCATTCTTTACTTTTCCAGAGAATGTTCTATTCTTTTGATTTCTAACGTGTGTGCAGTAGTGGTCTGGAGTTTCTGCAACATTAAGGCAAACAGAGCATACAGAAGCTTCTACAGAGCATCCCATAGATGTTCCAATGATGTAACCTTCTTCGATTCCTCTTGCCAGAGAAGGATAAGCAATAGAATCTACCATGTTAATAGTGTAGATTCCGCCAACCTCTTCGTCGTACCAAGCGTGTACAACTTTGCCTCTGGCGTTTTCAATATTATCGTTTTGGTGGTTGCAGAAGACAGGGACGCCAATGAAGGTATGAGCAGACTTCTTTAGTTCCTCTTCTGGGAATGCGTCACCATTTTCGTTGACTTCATTCTTTTTGATTGCTAATACTTTTGTGTATAAGAAATCTGGATTTTTGTTTATTTCGGCTTCAATATCAAAGCCGTTTAAATCGATTTCACCTTTGTAAAGTTTTGCTGACTTTTCTAGTGGTTTTTTAAATTCATCAGAGAATACATCCCATCCATTGCCGCTGGGTACGTTCAGGGCTGCAATATCATGTTTCGTTTCATGTTCAAAGCCGTGAACTTCACCGCTTGCTTTTTTAATAAAACCCATAATTTCATCCTTATGTTAAAAGTATACAACTGCTCATTTATCTACATTGGAAATAAAGAGTTAAAAATCCTTTATTTAATTAGCCTTTTATGAAGGGCTTTTTAGTTAAATATTTAATAGCTCTTTCTAGAACAGAGATGTCATCGTCAAATATCCCAAGTCCCCAGTTGCAATTTTTACACAAAAGCCCTCTTACTTTTCCACTTTCATGATTGTGGTCTACATATAAAAAGTCTGTTTTAGAACTATGTAAGCCACAGATTGCACAAGAGCCCTTTTGAAGTTTAAATAATTTTTTATATTCTATTGCAGAAATGTTATAATTTATAGATAGCCTTTCTATTTTTGCACATTCTTTGCACCTTGGCTTCCTACCTAAAACACCTATTTTTGACTTGCTAAATAAATCTATATTTTTTCTTTCTTTACATAGTGTACATACTTTGGAATCTTTATTTAAAATAAAACTATTTTTCTTATTAGTAACTATATTTAAATCAAATTCTGAACTAACACTGTCTATATTGTCGAATTTAGGATATAAAAGATAATTAATTGCGGCACGGACGCCTTGTATGTTATCTCCAAATTTACCTAGCCCCCTATTACAGGGCTTGCATAACAAGCCTCGTATATTAATTTTTCCATAACTATCTGTATGATCTACACATAAATCTTCTTTGTGTGGTTTTGTTTTACATATTTCACAAGAATGGTTGCATGATTTTAATAAAGAATTATACTCTTCTTGAGAGATATTATAAAGTCTCTTTCTATTATAGTGTTTATTGGCAGCATTGTAACAATCTTTACATTGGCCTCTACGATTGTATTTGCCTCTTTTGGAATATCCAAATTCATTCAGAGGTTTCTCTTGTTTACATTTTCCATTACACTTTTTTAATATATCATTGCTTATTGCCATATTTATATTCTTTATTTTGACTGCCTTTTATGTGCCTAGGTATGTTAACACCATGCAGCGCAGATACGTCGTAATTAACTTGATTTCTGTCAATAGGAGTTCCCCACATCTCATTGGCGTAGCTTAAAGCGCCAATGATACTGGTAAAATACTTACCAGAAGGAGCGTAAATCTTTTTTCTGTTCTCTTTTGGAGGGAGTCTTTTAATTCCTGCGAAAAACTGTTTTTGACCTTCTTTTGTTACGGCAGGGCCTACAATCACGAAATAATCACCGTTTGTAGAATAATCGTGACCTTCCCATCTTTGATACGCCCCATGTCCAATCTTTTTATCAAATCTTTTCTTTAGAGGTTCAGTCTTTTCGCCGTAATGCTCTTTCCAGTCAATGCCTCTTTCTCTAATTCTTTTTCTTCCAGCGTATATAATTCTCATTTATTAAACCCCGATATACAAGCAATCGCCAATATTGACCCCATTATAAGTTACAGGTTCAATCTTAAATTTGAGATTTTTATCATCAATTTCCTTTAAGTTTTTGAAATTATTGGTTGATTGAGCTAGTTTAATAAAGGCTTCATCATTGTCTGCTTTCTTTTTCTTTCTTTGATTGGCAGCATCTAAAACATTGTCATATATAACTTTTTGAACTAAGTCCATATGTTCGTTTATGGCATTTTCATTAAACCTTAAAATTCTCCATCCAATGTTAGCTAGCTTTTGATCTCTTTCGGCGTCTTTAGCCTTCAAGTCAGCAGCGGCATGCCACTTGTCCCCGTCAGCTTCAATGCCAACGCCAATTTGAGGGTATGCAAAATCAATTAAGAATGGCCTCTGTTGACCAGGAACCATAACCTCATATTGCAAGAATGCTTGATAAGGAATTTCAAGACTGTTTAATGAATTGGCTACTTTTATTTCTAGAGAAGTTAAAGGCACAGTTTTTTGCATAGGAGCCATCTGTTGAGGTTCTTCTTTCTTGCCAGATCCACCCTTCCCAACTTTAAATCCAGGAGGTACAGATCCAGCAGCAGCACCCATGCCGCCACCCATGTCGCCGCCCATGCCGCCGCCTAGATCTCCACCCATGCCGCCCATAGCACCGCCCATGCCACCACCCATGCCTCCTGGCATCATTTGCCCAAGGGCACCAGTGATAACGCTTTCTTCTCTAATCTCTTCAATCATTTGATCATAGTCAATGTCAAAGCCCTGAAGAAGCCTTCTGGCAGATATAAGTTTTTTATCAAATAGCTGTATGTCAAGCTGTCTTTGATTAGAATCATCTCTAAGGTTCATGTCGTTCCACTTAATAGTAGGGCAAAGCCATTCAGTAACAGTGTTGTCGCCAAGCAATTCTCTCATTTCTTTTGTTTGCTCTTCATCAACAAATCCTTGCATCATAGAGATGGGTAAGAATATTTCATTTTCAATCCAGTCTTTAAGTTCTCTTCTCCAAGACTCAAGCCTCTGAGCCATAGCCTCGATACCAACCTGAGCCGAGCCATAACTAGGACCTTCTCCGTTAAGAAGAGATTGGTTAAGCATAAGACCGTCAAGTATTTCCTTGCCGATAATTTCCATTTCTTGAGCTATGTTATGAATCTTACCTGTAGCTCCGTGCCAATCGTAATCAATAGCGTGGTGAGTAACTAGCGTAAGGTTAGGGTCGTTTGCAACCTGTGCGAACTGAGCAGATACAGTTGCAAGGTCTTCTTCTCTAGCAGGACGATCACTGTCTCCAACCTTAACAAGCCTAACGGGAAGAATCAATCTTTCAGAAACGATCCAGTTCGCAGTCATAAGCTTTTGCTTATATGCAAGCATCATGAACAGTCTTCTCAGCATTGTCATGCCGTAAGTAGCATAATCTTTCTCATTAAATTTAATATGAGAAACGCATCTGTTAGAAAGTTGGATAGGAATTCCAGAAAGAACTTGTGCAATAAACTTCTGGTCCATCTTTTCAATAAGAGGTTTGTTTTGAGGGTTAGAAATTGTAGCTCTAAGTTCTTCATCTGGAACTAAGGAAATAACAGGCTCACTAGCAAGAGGATTTCTTCTTACATCAATAGATTCTGGGTTTAGAATAATAACTCTTTTAATGTTACCGCCAGGGTGAGAGCATGGCTGTCCATTGGGCAAGTATCCACTTCCTCCGCAATGTGCGCATTCAATCTCTTTGAAAGGAAATACATCTCCTAAAAGATTTCTTTCAAAAGAGATCATTGTGGCAATAGTTTCTATTCTAAGCCTCTTAACTACCTTCTCAAAATACTTAAGAACTTTCTTTGATTTACACTCTAACTTGAAACCGTTGATTGGGAATTGTGACAAAAAGTCAATGCCAGCGGCTACTTTTGGTTCATTTTCATACCAAAATCTAGCCCACTGATAAATTTCACGACGTTTAGCAGCAATTTGCCAGTTTTGCGGAGTGTGCAAAGGCGAGAAGAACATAGGGTTAGCTTGAGTAACTCCACCGCCAGACATAACTTGTGCCATTTTTCTTAGGCCTGGATCTACACTACTATGGGTGTGAGGAGTGGCTCTGACAGTGCTTGCAACAACTCCCTGAGGAGGTTGTTGAGGAGAGCTGTCTCCTGTTAGGGTTTTCATACCAGATAGTTTTTGTTTGGTATTATTGTCAGGTATATTGAATTTTATAGTCATTAATTATTCTCCAGACAAATCTTTCCAAGTTTGATCTACAGACTCGTTATGATTTTTATCGGAATTTTCTTCAACTTCAGGATCGCTAAAACTTTTTTCTTCAGTTGGCTCTCCACCTATGTCTACCCTCCAAGGTTGCAATTTGTTATTAAACGGCTCTTTATCATCTTTAGATTTATTATCTAACAAAGCAGCCATTAGAGGAACGTTTCTCATTTGAGTAGGTGCTGAAGTAGATTTTTCATCTCTCTTTGTTTTCGGGTCGCCTTGAACGAAGCTATTGGAATTAGCATTGCAATTAGGACAGGCTGCACCTTTGCAGTCAACTCCACTTCCACAAATTCCGCAAGTGCAATATGGGCTTACATTGATATCATTGTGTAGCTGATGATAACCAGGAGGTTTTCTAGGCCCCTTGTTCGGGCTCATTGGCTTTAGTGCTGTTTTTGTTTTTGCTAGATTAAAAATGCCCTCATCAGAAGCTAAATCGTTATTGTCTTCTGAATGGCTCGATGGAGCATCCGCAATCGCAGTTACATTCTTTTTTTTTTAGAAGAAGCCATACGGTCTACAAAGTTATTTGGATCGTTTTGTACCATGTCATCTATCTCGTTAACTGCGCCTTCTAGCGTTGGAGAGCTACCGTACCTTTTATCCCAAGGTTGATCGTCTTCGCTAAATTCTGGAGTTCCGTCAAAGTCTTCTGATTGGAATTGATATCCAACAAATTTATCTTTACGAATAACATAACCTTTGTATCTCCATTCGTCTGGTTCTACTTGTTCTAACCCAAGATTAGAAGTTTTAATCATCTTCTTAGAATTGGCTCTTATTGAACTCGTATCATCTTGCATAAGATTTATAATATTTTGTGTTATGGCTGGAAGTTGAGGCTTTAGACGCTCTACATCTTCACTATTAAAATAAGGACTTTGCTCTAACAAAGAAAGGGTAATAGCGTCTAATTCTTGACGTGGTCGCCCTGGTTTTGTGTACCACATTTTCTTTACCGACAAAGGAGCATCTTCGGTATCATAGTAAAGTGTTTTTGCTATTTCCTCTGGTGTTTTATGCTCACGAACCCTTACCTCTTGTGCGGTTTTAATTCTTTTCTTACCGCTAGCTTCTGTCCAGTTATACACGCCATCCTTATTGCCACGGTAGGCTTCCATCCTAGCTTCGTAGTTGCCCAGTTCAGCAGGACGAGGCTTCCTCTTTTCTCCTGGCTTAAGCATATAGGTATTTTCTTCTGGTTGCCATCTGTCAACTTCAAATCTCTTTTCAATGTATCCGCCAACCCAGTTCCCGTCAGCGTCACGATATGGACGAGAATATTTGTCCATAATATTTCCACGCCAGAACGCTTCAAAATCAATATCCCATCTGTCGCCAATTCTCCAGTTCCATCCCTTGTTTCTTTCAAATACGTGCCAGTCAGAAGTTGGCTGGCCAGTGAAAGGGTCTACGTTATTTCTAGACTCTGGCCCCCAAAGAATGACATTCTCATAAGACTTGTGTTGAGCTTGCTTCTTAAAATTGTAGCTCTTTGCACTTTCTTTTTGAGCTAGCTTTCTAACTTCTTCATTAGAAGCTTCTACTATTTTCTTGATGTTTTCTAAATTTGCCATAGTTTGTTGTTCCTGATTGTTTACGTAGTCACCTTCAATTGAAGTAAGTTGTTCAGAGCTTATTTTCAAAGCATCAGGGAGATAGTCCCAAACTTGAGACATTGCCTCCAATCGTTCCTGAGGTCCTATTTCGTATTCAAAAACGATTTCCATTGTTTTCCTACAAACTTCTTGTCCTTCTGGATCGGAAATGTAGGATAATAATTTATTTTCGGCATCGACGCGATCCATTCCTTCTAATTTTTGCAATAAATCTGAAGTGTCATTAAAAGGTCCAAAATCATCAGCCGCAAATTCTGACATAGGACTTTGCATTTGATCGTTGGCTAATTGAGCCTTTTTCCAATTAAATGCACCGCTAGCAATAAGAGGTCCAGCATCTGCAGCCTGCTGGCTATTAGGGGCAGTGTTTTGAGCTGTTTGCTGTACGGCCTGCATGCTTTGTAGGGCAATGTTTAATTGCTCAACTGATCCTTGAACTTGGTCTAAAGATGAATTTATTTGAGTTTTTGCACTATTTATTATAGATGGTATATTGCTAACATTAACGGTGGCTTGTTGTACCATGGCAGTAAAAGAAGGGTCTGTGCCTGCGCCAGACACAACAGATGATGCTTGAGTAACTTGAGTGTTAATAGCGCCTATCGCTTGCAAATATTGCATAGATGCTTCTTCGATAGCTGAGGGAGCCCTATCGATAGTATCTACTGCTTGTTGAACATTTGCTGCGCTAATTGCCAATTTAAATTACTCCCCACTTTTATTCTCTTGTAATCTATTTATAAGATTATCAAAGAAATTGGTGGAGTCTAATTTAGTAGATGCGCCAGTTGTTTTCCAAGATTCATCTTTAGCTTGCACTGGCTTGTCTTTTAGCTTCTCACCAGCAGTTTTCTCTGGTACTCTTTGGAAGTCGCTATCATCAAAAATGCTTATTCCATTTGTTGGCAAGTCTCTTTTGCCAGCAGATGCATCTTTGGTCGATACATTCTTCACACCGCTATCTAGTGCGTTTTCAATAACGCTTTCTGCCATTTGAGTGAGACGATCTTCTTCCCATCCTGCTCTGACTTTTTTAATTCTGTCTTTTTCTTGTGCTGTCTTTTCATCGTCAGATGGAGTATTAGATAAAGATTGAAGCTTGCCAGAGTCCCAAATAGAATTCTGATTAGACATTCCCATGTTGTTAAGGCTATTAGATTCATTCTTTTCGCCGCCGACTCCAGAGTTAAGGACTCTATTTGCCCCAAGATCTCCTTCAGCGCTTCTTGTCATTGCCTTTTGGTTTTCTAGGCTTCTCCAAGACTGATCTTTTGTCTTGGCTTCTTTTTGAACGTTTTTCTTTAGTTCTGGAACATGATCTTCAAAAGCCCCGTCTGGAACGTTAGAGCTAAAAAGACTATCAAAATTGTTTGATTTTTGTATTTTCATTATTAACCTCTTTTATTTAATTTGCCAAAGGCATCAGACATAGAAGATTTCATCATTTCTGTTTGAGTTTGAGCGGCCTTCTTCTTTTTAGACTTAGGCTTTTCTGCTCCTCCACCAAAAGCAACGTCCAACTCGTCTCCCATGCCCTGTTCTTCTTCTTCATTGCCACCTGCTTGGCCCTGAGAAATAAAGTTCAAGAATACTTTCTTGTCTTTTCTTTCTCCGTCTTTGAAAGCCAGGCCAAATTGGTTTTGAACTTCTTCGATAATACTATTAACGTCATCCTTCTTAAGTCTCTTTCCCTTTCCATAATACATGTCTGGAAAAACTAAAGAAACATCTCTAGCATCACCTGGAAGTAATTTTTCGCTAACAAATTCATCTTTAAATTCTTGCAATCTTCTTGGAGGATATCCAAATCCTTCAAGCTTATTCATAATGTAGTCTAGGATATCAGTGTCAATGTCTCCACCTTCATCCTGTTGCTCCATTGCGGATTCTGGATCAAATAAAGATCCCAATTCGCTTCCAATCCCCTGAGGAGTTTGTGGCTCCTCAGGAGTAATTTCTGTAAAGAAAGAATCTTCAGAAGTATAGTTATCCATACCCTGTGCTTTAACGTATTTTCTTTTGCCATTCGGCTGCAATAGACTCATTCTTATTTTCCTAGTTTTAGGGGATTATTTTTCTTTAACAAGCGCTTCAACATATTCTGCTGGGTAGTACATCTTGTAGTACTCAACAAGCATATTCTTAGTCTTAGCGTCTAGTTTAGAAATCTTAACTAGTCTGCTACTAACAGTAGCTTCTTTCTTGTTATCGTCGTTTACCTTAGAGGCTTCTTCGCTTTCGCCCTTTTGGTGAAGAGGCTCAACTTCAAGTTGCCCAGAAGATTGCTCTCCCTTCTCGTCCTTTTTGTCTTCTTCGGCAGTCTTTTCGACTTTAGCTTCGCCTTCAGCGCACTTAGCGTCTTTGTCATCATCTTCAGACTTGTCTTCGTCATCTTCAGACTTGTCATCATCAGAATCGTCATCATCGTCTTTCTTGTCGCCCTTTTCGAAGTTCCATTCTGCTTCCTTTTCTACCTTTGCTTCGCCTTCAGCATAGCAGTCTTTGTCTTCAGACTTGTCTTCGCCTTGGCTAGCTAGTTCGGCTTCAGCCTTGCCAGCGTCGGTAGTTTCGCATTCTTCCTTTTCTTCCTTTTCAGCAGTCTTAACAATTTCTTCGGCAGAAGCGGTCTTTACGATCTCTTCAGACTCAGCAGTTTTGTTAAGAATCTTAGCTGCGAATTCTTCAAGGCTTGGAGTTTGATCTCCTTGTAGAGGCACAGTATTTTGATAAAATCTCATTTTTATTGCTCCTTTGTATTAAAAAGTGGTTTTAACCATCTTATTTTATTGGTGTTTTGTGTAAAATTTCCTTTTTTTAAATTAGTATATTCTTTTTCTCTTGCTATCTGCGAAAGACATTTGTCCCGATCCTGGCATTGGAGTGGATGGATTCATGGAAATTCCTCCCATGTTTCCAGCGTCTGATTTATCGCCAGACTGCCCCTCTGGTCCTCCTCCAAATTGGATTCCCATCATTGCTGCAGCCGAATCTCTTGCGGCAGGAAGTTTTTGAACAACACCCGCTGCAATAAGTCCTTGAGCAACTGCGTCTATGAAGGATGGATCTTTAGGAAGATTAGATACATACTGTTTTGCTTGAGAGAACATTTGCTGAACTTGGCTGCTAGCAGTAGCAATATCAGCTTGTGTCGGATCAGGAACGCCATCGTTATTGTCATCTGGATCAGTAGCATCAGGCTGGCCATCGCCGTCACTATCTGCTCCTTGCTCCGCTTGACTTGCGTCTGGTTGATTGGGGTTTGGATCAACTATATCAGGGTTTCCATCTTGATCTTTGTCTTCTTGTGATGGTACTTCAATCCCCTTATTGGCAAAGTCTATAAGTTGACCTGTTGTTTGAGCAGCCTGCTGCAATACTTGGCCCAAAGAGGCGGCGTCTGCACCTTGAACTTGACCTTGCATCTGACCTAGAGACTGGGAAATTTGTTGAATAGCAGCTTTAGCTCTTGGGTGTACAATACTTCTATAATCTGGATTAGTAGTGAAATCTCTTACATAACGCTGAAGACCTCTTAATACACCCGCTTTTAATTTTTCAGCTACTTGAGTATTTCCTTGATTTGTCTCCATCTGTTGGGCAACATTGGATAGCTGGTTTTGAAGTTGCTCTAGGTTTCTTCTAATATTTCTAATAGAAGGGGATAGTTTTCCCATCAAATTTCCCATCCACCTTCCAAGCTGTGCCTCTCTAATAATTTCATTGGCAACTGCAACTATCTCTGCTGAGTCATTCGGGTCTTCAACCTTATCGGACAGGTCAAGAAGACTGTCTGCGGTCTTGATAAGTTCTCTTTGTAAGTTTGGAACATTCTTGTCTTCTGCGCTCGCATATTTGTTCCATGTATCATAAGAATCATTGTTCATGGAATTTAAGTATTCTTCATGGCATTCTGCCCATAGTTCATCATAAGGCTTATCAGAACTTGCTCTTTTTTGTCTAAGACAGTTATCAAAGCATCTTTTATTTCTAATAGCATATCCTTGAACGCCTACATATTGAGCTTCTTTCATGATAGAAAGATAGCTTTCATTTAAGTTGTCTAGTTCAGAAGAAAGCTCTGGATTGCTGCCTTCTATTTTAGAAGCTATTTTAGCTAATCTCTTAACATTTTGTGCTACTGATGTCTTATATTCTTTGTCCATAATTGTCTCTTTTATTTTGGGTTAAAAACAAACTTATCCTTAAATGTTCTATCTAAAAACTGAAAATCTTTTATTTTTTCTAAAATAAATGCACGAATGTCATTTACTGTTTCGTCAAATGCCACTAAAATAGTATTTCCAGTACTTGCATTATAAATACCATGCGGTTCTACATTTCTTTGTATATTTTTGCCACTTCTACTATCGTAGTCTATCCACATGGTTTGCCTAGCCTCTTTTGCCCATTGAGCTGCAGAAATGGCATTGCTAAATTGTGGGAAGTCCTTTGCTGGTTCTTTTGGTTCGTTTTTTTCTTTTTCTATATCCATGAAGTCGTATGGATCAAAACCTTCCATTTCTTCATCAAAATCGTCAGCAAAACCTATGTCTTCAATGCTATATTCAGGCAACTGATCTTCCTCTTGAGGGAATTCCTGAAAACCCTCTAAATTCTCTCGTTCATCGAAACTTCCCTCAAATTGAGGCTCTTGTTCATACTCGTCTATAATAAAGTCTTCTTCTGGAAGATCAATTTTTTCTGCATCATCAACTGAAATTTCTTCTGTATAAGAAGTTTGAGCCAGTTTGCTTATTTTTTTAAACTTAACACATGGGCCCTCCATGATATCATCGATAAGATCAATCGTATCGCCTACTGAAATATTATTATTTTTAAAATAATCAATATTTGCCTCAATGGCAATGGGGCAATCTTTGTCACAGGAAACTCCTCTTTGATCTAAAGGGTGAATTTCTTTAATGTCAACTATTTTATGATTTGAGTCTACAAATGCGATATCAAGAGGGATATAGGTGTTAACTCCCCAAAAAGAAAGTTTTCTGGGTTGAGGAAATTGAAAAAGCATGCCATAATCATGGGGCATTTCCTTTACGAACATTAGACCTCTTTCTTGTTTTGAGGGTGTATCAGCAATATTTACTCTTAGCATTAGCTTTCTCTATACTTGTATTTTAAACTTATTTCTTTAAGAAAATCCTCTATGGAATCTTCTACTCTATCATTTTCTTCTATTTCTATAGTAATTCCTTCGTTATTTTGATTCAAAATAACGAATTCTATCTCAAGATTTTTTAATATTCTTGACAAGTTATTAACATCAATATCAGAAAAATCATTATTTTTATTAGAATTATAAACCTCTGGTTCTTGTATATATTCATAAAAAACTAAATTGCTTCCCTTCATTAGGCTTATGATTGACTCATCAGAATAGTTAATATTATTGTGTTCTTTGAATAATGTAATGGCTTTGTCGATTTTAATGGGCTTGTCATTAAATATGCAGTAAGGTGTATATTTAGTCTTAATAGTATACCCTTCGCAATCTAGGGTCACAGATTCTTGAAAAAATGGGTCATACCAAATAAATGATTGACCCTTATTCTTATTTAGCTTTTTATTTATTACTAAAATCATATATAATCTGCACTGGCGGGCATATTGCCATGTATCCAGTATTCTTGTATTTTTTCCATAAGCGCTGCGTAATCATTATATATAATCGGCTTAACAAGGTAACTGTTAGCATTCTCTTGATAGCAGTTCTTAATGTCAGTGTTTGAATTTGAAGTTGTTAAAATAACAACTGGCAAAACTTTAAGTATGTCATCATTTTTAATTATTTTCAAAACTTCCACCCCATTTATAATAGGGATATTTAAATCTAACAAGATAAGTCTTGGTAAATCTTTCAAGTCTTTAGACTTTACGTCTTCAAGCCATGCAAGCGCTTCCTTTCCATCTTTGACATGAACAATCTCGCATCCTGTGCAATTCTTACTGAAAGCAATTTTCATTAGCTTAGCATGAGCATCGTCATCTTCTATAAATAATATTTTTCTATTGTCCATTTTTATTGAATCTAATCCTATATGAAGTTCCCTTGTTAAGTTCCGATTTTATCTCAATATTTCCTCCATGAAAGTCAATTCCTTCTTTAATAATCATCATTCCAAAGCCCTTTGCATATTGTCTACTTTCATAAGAAAAAAGATTTTCTAACTGTTCTTGTGACATTCCTTTGCCGTTGTCTTTACAATATAGGAAAAATTCATTTTCTGTTTCTTCAAAATCAATAGTGATATCAAGTAATTGATCCTTAATTGCGGCATGATCTATGGCATTAACAATCATGTTTTGCACTATAGAAGTAAATATTTCGCGCTGAACAAAAATACTTATGTTCTTTTCATTTATTATATTGACATTAGAGTTCTTAATTTTAATTGAATTCAGATTTATTATTTCGTCTACCATTTCTTTCGTATCTACATGCGATTCTTCAATATATATTCTTCCCATTCTAGAAAGATGAAGTATTGAATCAATTGTTGACGATAGTTGCTGGGTTGCTTTCTGAATCTCATTGGAAGAGTCTTTAATAAGCTCCCAGTCTATCGACCCCTCATTAAGCTCGTGAGATATGATTGAAGAGAATCCAGATAGAGTCACTAGAGGGGCTTTTAAATCATGAGAAACAGAATAGGTGAAATACTCAAGTTCTTTATGGTTCTTTTCTATTTCATCTTGCATTTCTGTAAAATCTGTAACATCTATATTGGATCCAATAAAAACAGAATCTGATTCTGAGCCGAATCTTTCTCCTTTGGCTCTTATGTATTTTTGACCATCTTTTGTGTTTATTTTAAAATAACTTTCAAATTTTTTTCCGCTTTTTAAAGACTCTTTTAACTCTCTTTCTACCCTTTTTTTATCTTCTTTAGCTAGTGCGCTAGACCAAGTTTCATAATTTATTTCTTCATTTTTACCAATCGCAAATATTTTATACATTTCTTTGTTCCATGCTAGACGGCCCTTGTCTACGTGCCATATCCAAATCCCCACATCTCCAGAGGCAGAGGCAAAATCGGTGATCGCTTCTTGAATTTTTTTGTTGTTTATGTCTATGGCGCGAATAACAAAGTGTTGAAAATTTTCGTCCTTATCAAAGATGGCATTAATATAAACATGTACCCAAATAGATTCTCCATTTTTTTTAATATATCTTTTTTCAATGTCATAAGACAATATTTCACGTTTAAGCACTGCCTTAGCTTGCTTTTCGCATTTTATTATATCTTTTTTGTGATTAACATCTTTGTATGTCATTTTGCTTAATTCTGACATTTCATAATCTAATAGTTTAGCAAAGGCCTTGTTAACCATAGCAAACCGACCATCTGCATCTACAAATGCCTCTCCAATAGGAGATTCTTCAAAGGCCTTATTTAAGGCAACATCTTTAGAGCAGCCAAGCTCATTGTGAAATTTTTCGCATTTTTTTTTAGCGCTCATTACCAGTGATGTCCCGCGAGTATCTAATAAATTTAGTAGAAATTTGATTTCTTTTTAATCCTTTTGTTTTTAACCATTTTCTACCTATATCTTTCAATATTATTTGAGACTTATCCTCTGGATAATGTATGTTAAAAAAATCTTTATTAACCTTCACATATGATCTAAGTTGGTTTTCAGGATTTCTATAATAGTCTAATTTCTCTACAAACTTTCTACAAAAACTTTTCCTATATAAGGCTGGCAAAAGACAAGCTCTAGGACCTGCAAATTTGTAAGCTCTTAGATTGACAGCAAAAACGTTCTTGTTGTTAAAATATGGCATAATTTCTTCTATGCTTACTTCCTCTTCTAACACCCAGTCATCCTCAAGGTGAAAGAAGATTTCATCTTCAACGCTATTCCAGCACCACTGGAGGGCTCTGGTAAAATTAGGCTCTTCTGTCTTGTTAAATACAACTTCTCCAAATACTGAATTTAAAAAATCAATTGTCTTATCACTACCGTCTTTTAAGGTAGGGTAGTCGGGGGCGAAATCAATGTTGATAAATATTTTACTGTTAGAAAAATCAATATCTATTAAATTAGATTGAAAAGATTCTATGGTTCTACGCAGAATGTCAGGTCTTTGCGCAACGTGAGTGGTTGTAAACTGTAGTGTTCTCATATATTTTAATCGGCAAAATATATTTTTTAAGAAATCCTCTTGACTTTCGAGTCAAACTAGACTATAATAGGGTACTATGAAAAATAGCAATCTACAACTCGCATCTCAACTCTTACTTTTGCTCCGTTAACAGGAGCAAAAGTAAACCGATATATATTTAAATATATGCTGGGCTAGCCCAATTGGCAGGAGGCGACAGTTTTAGGTACTGTACAGTGTGGGTTCGAATCCCTCGCCCAGTATTCTCTTGACAAATTATTAATTGCAGGATATAATCTAGTTTCAATCGAAAGGAAGACTATGACAAAAGGCAATAAAAAAGCTCAAGATCGTAGACTGCAACGCCACCGAGAAAAAAATAGTACAGCCAAAGACGATAAACTAATTGGCAAGTGTACCAAAAGATGCTGGGGCGCTGGCGTTGTTAAGAAATAATACTTGACAAGACATCTCCATTGTGATATACTATCTCCATGAGACAATAATTCCACTAGGAGATAGATATGTTATTTTTATCCGAACTATGCAACAGAATTAATAGGGAATATTACCATGGCCGATATGCATCCCAATAGATATGAGACTGAACCTTCTCTAACAGTAAGGCAAAAGCTTCTGAAAGAGATATCTTCGCTTAGCGAAGAACTTAAAAAGTCACAGTTGCAAGAAATTTCTACGACAGCTCAACTTCAGTCTGTGCTTGAAGAGCTTGACGCAGAAAGGGCCAAAGTCAAACTGCTTGTGGAAGCAGTTCAAAAACAGTCCTTATCAGTTTATGAATATAATAAGGGCAACGCCGACCCGCAGGTTCCACAGGAAATTGTTGAGAATTTACTTTTCGACAATATGGTGGTTGCTAGCGAATCTTTGTTCCTCCTTGCCGATAGATTTTCCGAAGATATTAGACAAGGAAAAAGGAACAAAGAAAAATGAAAGCATTAGTTACAGGCGGTGCAGGTTTTATTGGTTCACAATTAACCAATAAACTATTAGAGTTGGGACATGAAGTTTTTGTCATGGATGATTTGTCCAATGGCTCATTAGATAATATTCCTAATTTGCCCGAAGAAAATTTTTATCATAGAAGTATAATTACTCCTTGTGAGAGCATTTTTAGCATTGAGAAATTTGATACAGTTTTCCATTTAGCAGCACTTCCTAGAGTACAATTCTCTATTGCCTATCCTATTGATTCTAATACCGCCAATATTCATGGCACACTTAATATCTTAGATACAGCAAGAAGACATGGAGTAAAAAGATTTGTTTATTCTTCTAGTTCATCTGCGTATGGCGATCAACCCACGCTTCCCTTGAAAGAAGATATGAAACCTAATCCTCTGTCTCCATACGCTCTGCAAAAGCTGACAGGTGAGCAGTATGCTGTAATGTACAATGACATTCATGGTATTGAAACAGTCAGCTTAAGATACTTCAATGTATATGGGCCTACCCAAAAAGCTGATTCTGCTTATGCCGCTGCCATTCCTAAATTTACTCAGCAGGCATTAAAAGGTCAAAAAATTACTATTTTTGGCGATGGATCACAAACTCGTGATTTTACTATGGTTGATGACGTTGTTAATGCCAATATTCAGGCTGCAACAATAAAGGCAGAAGAATATGGTAAGGTTGTAAATGTCGGATGCGGCAATCAAACTTCAGTTAATCAAATTGTAGACAAAATTGAAGAAATTCTAGGGATTGAGCTAAAAAGAGAGCATTTGCCTCCTGTTGTTGAATCTAAGCATACAAGGGCAGATATATCTGTGCTAAAAGAATATTTGCAATATGTTCCTAAGGTTAGTTTTGACGAAGGCATTAAAATTACCGTAGAAGGCATAAAAGAAAAATTTGACTTTTGAAAAGAACAAGATATAATACAATGTTCATGCTCAGGTGGCGGAATCGGCATACGCGCTAGTTTAAGGTACTAGTTTCCGAAAGGAATTGAGGGTTCGAGTCCCTCTCTGAGTATTAAAATTTACTAACAAGAAATAAGGCCTTTAATCGGGCTTTATTTAATTTTTAAGGAGAATTAACATGAGTTGGGCAGAAAGAGCAAAAGAAGTCTTACAAAGAGGCGAAAAAACAGTTATTTATTCAAAGTTTGATTCTATTAATAATAGAATTAGTGCAGGTGACGCAGTTCATTTGCGTCCAGTAAGAAAGAAATTTCCTAAAGAAAATGATTTAGTCCTAGTAAATATTTTAGGAAAAGATTATTTTGGAGAAGTTGCAAGAGTAGAAAGAACAAGATATTACGTTGGAAATGTAGAGAAAAACAAGCTCTACTGGGTCCCAGCGGCAAATATTTTTGGAATTGTAACAAATGTTGATAAAAGTGATAAATCAACTTCTACAATAATAAGGTAATTTAATTAACCCCCATATTCTTATAAGGAGCATAAACATGAGGATTACAAAGAGAGTTGCAAACGTCAAGGGTCACACAACTGGTTTTATCGTCAACAACAACAAGCGAATGACTCGCGGAGAGGTAGCTAAGCTAGCTCGTCGTGGCAAGATTGCTAACGCAGTCGCTCGCAAGGGTCGTGACGGTTGGTATGTTCAAGCCCCAGCGGGTTCTGATCGCACTCTTTACGACCTACCAGTCGTAACCAGATGAGATCTGAGAAACTAGACGGAATTAGCAGGCTTAATAGCCTGCTTTTCTTTTTTTATAATTTAGGTAGTTACTATTGTACTCATTAATAACTGGAAATTTATTAGAACACAATGCTCAATACATTGCTCATCAATGTAATTGTGTTTCTAGCGGCTCTGCTGGACTAGCTAGAGCCATATATGGCAAGTATCCATATTCTAACATTTATGCTACTAGAAAAGAACCTAGTAAAATGGGATCGATAGACATAGCAGGTAATGGCGAAGATAAAAGATATGTCATTAATATGTTTAGTCAATATTATCCTGGTAAATGCAAGTATCCTGGAAACATAGACAACGCCTATTTAAGGGCCAACGCATTTCAGAGTTGTTTAAATAAAATATCAAAAATTGACAATCTAGAAAGCATTGCATTTCCTTATGAGATAGGATGCGGCTTGGCAGGTGGAGACTGGAAAGAATATGAAAAAATGATTTCAGACTTCGCAAAGAATAACTTTTTAACCGATGTATATGTAGTGAGGTTGCCATGAGAATAGAAACTGGAGCAGTACAATTTGGAGATGACTGGCCATGCGTATCTATTCGTGGCGACAACGCCATGTGGTATAATATGCAATTAGAATTGCTACTTAATAAAGTTGAAGAAACAGAATTGGCAAAAGATTACGCTATGGTAATTTCTACACTAAGAGGTCTACAGGGCACTTTGTCTGGTTGCAATGCAAGATCAGTAGATCAGGGCAAATCAGAATGTCAATTTTTAAAACCATTTGAAGAGTGTGTAAAACCTCAGGAGAAAAATAATGAGTAAAATAGACGGTGTTCGTTTTGGAAGAAGAGATAAGCAAGACAGGATTAGAGTAATTATTGCCAAAAATACCCAATTAAACATAAATGGTGTAGATGTTACTTTTAAAGACTCTGCCGTAGTTTTCGTAGATTCTCACGAAGATGCCAGTAAATTATTAGGTGTTGAAGAAGAAAAATCCGAAGAAGGAGTTGACAAATAGGGCTAGAAATAGCCCTTTTTATCTTTCTTGGAGTGGACCTTCTGGCCCATATATGTATTCCAATATACTCATTGGAAGGCCGTACTGCCTTAAAAGGTCTGGGACGTTTCTTCGAGGAATATTTTTAGTTATTATGTAATGATAAACAAGCTGAGAAGCGTTTTTTTCCATTCTAGGAATGATACCTCTGATTCCAAGCTCTTCTGCATTTATATACTGTTGATGGTTCAGGTATTCTTTCGCAGCTTCCATCCACTGGCCTTGCATGATTAAGTCAGATGCTAAGGGCCCTAAATCTCCTCTGAACACGGCGTCAACAGCCATGTGCTGAATATGTTCAGGTTGTTGATCTAAGTTTGGAATAAGATTTCTGGCTCTTGGAACGTGTTTTTCAATATCATATCTTGCTAATTGTTGCACTTGTTCTTCTGTTAGTTCTGTTTTTCCGTAATATATATCATCCCAGTTTACAGAATCACCAAATAGTTCTTGGAACACCCTTCTACTTCTAGGTGCGTGATTGTCCGTGTCTGTAGGATTAGCACCCATAGCGTGACCTATTCCAACTGTAATAACCCCTTTTCTGGGGCCTCCGTTATATTCTCGTCCTGTTCTATCGTCGTAGGCATGAGTCCAGCTACCTTCTCTTTCTTCTAGAGTATCTATGTAAATTTCATAATAATCTTTCTTTTTTTCGTTTGCGTTTTCAGGAGGCTCCCCTGCTTCTTCTGGATTTGCCTCTGCCTGTTCTTCTTCTTCTGGAGTTGGTCGTGTTGGTGCTGGTTGAGCTACTTCTGTTCCGTCTGGGTTTTCCGAAACTTCGGAAGGATTCTGTTGCATAAGCTGTTGCGGGTCGCCACCTTGATTTCTGACTTCTTCTTCTAACGCTTGAATTACGGCCTGATCATCCCCATTTAACTGAGAATGCATTTGTTGCAATTCTATCTCGCTCATACCCAGCCATAGAGCTAGTCCAACGGCAGCACCAAAACCCACTCCCTTTTGGAACTTATCCCAATTCCAAGCTTCTTTTTGAATCTTAGATTGTTGTTTATACCAGTTCAAGTCATAGCCTCTTGTTTTTCAATTATTTGCTCTTTACTAGATCGCATTTTTTCAAGCTCTTGTTTAACATATTCTTCAAGTTTTTTCATAACAGCTTTTTCGTCACCTTTTTTTATTTGCCAAAGATATTCCAACTGCGATTCTGTTATTCCTGATATTTGTGCCAAACTTTTTATGTACTCCCACATCTCACCTTTGTTTGAAGCTAAAAAATCCTTATATCTTAATTGGGCTTGAGTATGTCTTTTATACCAATTCATTAAAACACCTTTATATCAAAATCATCACCAAATTCATTCGTCAATTGCCTAATTAAAACTTTTGGAACATCAGATATATCAAATTTTCTTCTGTCTCCAGGTTTTCTTCTAGCCACAACACTTATTAGTTCTTGATTTGGGTCGTACCATCCTCTAAAATATTCATTACTTCCATCTATCCATGTATTTTTCATTAAATGTGGCCAATTCATATTGTGTGTTCCGCCCACTGCTGTATCAAGATGTCCATTGGCGAATATCCAACAAATTCCAGGTTCTGGTTCTTCGCCTTCAGCATAGTCTCCTTCGTGAAAATCATGCTGACCAATAGAAAAATATTGGTCAGCCTCGAACATTTCGTCACCTTCACGACCTTCATCGTAGTGTTCTCTACTGACATCTTCATAATATCTTATAGCTTTTTTGTACCAGCTAGCATAACGAGGACGATATCCTTTATCTATGCCTGCACTTGTATCATACTCTCTTAACTTAGCTGGGTTTCCATGCTCAATAGCTTGATAGGGAACATTCATGTAGTATTTCGCAGGATTCCGAACTTCTATATTATAAAGAGCCTTTTCAGCTTCTTCGTTATATGCATCCCACAATCCAGAAGCTATAGATTGCAAATCTCCTCTGCTCAAAGTCCAAGTCTCAACATGTTTGCCTTCAACTCTTTTCCATCCATAGTTTTTCATCCCATACAATCTTGGATCACCCTGACCATTTGCAATCATTAAAAGTTCTGGATCACCGCCCATTTCTTTGATTTCTTCTTCTATTAATTCATCGGCATAATAATCTGGGTCTTGCTTCATCTCAAATAGTCTATATTCTTCGCCCTCTGGATCGTCCCCTTCATAATATCCCCCTTTAAGGTTGTCTGCCTTTTCTTCGATCAGTTCAAGGGCCTTTTGTCTTTTCCAATCTTCCCAGTCCCAAACTTCATCGTCTGCCAACTGGCTTTGAGCTTGTTGAATGACATATGCTTCGTGATTCATATCGCCTACATTGCCATCAGCAAAATAAGCAGACCCATCTTGAATCCACCATTCTCCGTTGAGTTGTGCTTTTTTAACTAAATTTTTTGAGGAAAAACGCTTGTTCCTACTAAAAAAATCTGAATTAGTTTCAGAAAAACTAGATTTCCCCTCAAAAGATGAGCCCTCAGATCGATCCTTGTGTTCTTCTGAGTGAGCAAAGTCCACATAGGTTGGACCATATTCAGTATTTCCCTTATACCAGTTAGCCATATAAATAAATTGCAATTTTATTGCTGATATCCTTTTAGCAAATCTCAAATATGTATTTGTAGTGTTGTCTGGCTAAAATTGGGAAAAACCACTTTTTAGCGTCTTTCAAGCTCTGTTTAGTTTTTTTACTTTTTTTCATTAAATCATAATTGTGAAAAATCAGAGTATCTACATTTTCTCTCTTCTTTAAATCACTTGATGAAACAGAAGTAATTAATATGTCACTATGTTCTCTCATGTCACTATCAATCTGCAATTCAAGAGTTCGTGCCATTTGTAAGTTTGGGCATAAAACAACTGTATTTGAATAATAAGCTACTTCACTTTCTATAAATTGAGCTAAACCCCGATCCCATCCAGCCTGCCTTGGGCCTCCAATCTTAATCTTGCAAATTTCATTTAATGCTGATTTAGCATCGTAATGCCTCAACTCATCTTGCATAAAAGTTGAATAGCGATAAAGTTGAGTTAAAGTAGAATAAATTACATGCCCACAAACTGGTCTGCTGTGTTGTTCTTTTCTCATTTTTACATTTTGTGAATATTCTTTAGAATATGCTTGCATAGGAACGTCTCCTGTTGTTGGGGAATAAACGCCTTATTCCGATAATAATTAAGTCGGTTTAATGGAGAAATATTATGTTCAGCTATTTTTTTATTGTAGTTTTACTAGCTGTATCTTTGGCTATATTAACTATTCAAAAAGGTCATGAATGGCCCATTAAAAAACCTCGAATTTATTTGCAATTATTAATGCGTAAAATACATTGGAAATTGCCCCAGGCTCTGTATTGCGTGGTTTGTGCAAGTTTTTGGTTTGGATTAATTTCAGATTTAATGATGTTAGGTTTATCATTTTTATGGTATTTTATTAATTCGCCCGAAAATTATACCTTTTATTGGTTCTGGCCTGTTTCTGGGTTTGTGGCTGCAGGAATTTCATGGACAATCTATGAAGTAATAAATGCTCTTGATGGCGATCCTGTCATCAACATAAACAATTAAAGTAGGTTAGTCATGAAAAAAAATACTGCATTGCTTATCGTATTAATGTTGGTCTTTGGTAGTTTTATTGGATGCAAAAACAAGCCAAGCTTTAACAATCCTAATAGCAATCCTGTTGTTGAATCTCTAGTCATTGAGAATGAGCAGATACATGAAAATGTGGATGAGTCCCAAGAGAAAATTGGGGAAGAAACAGAAAACATTGATGAACAAACACAAATCATTGAAGATAACATAACATCCATTAATACCAACTCTAATTCACTTAGGGGAAATCTAAATACATTAGAAGCGTTAATCTCTCAACTTAAAGGCAAAAATGTAGACAAGAGTGTAATCGACGCTCTTTACGACGCAGAAATTTCTATTAGTGAGTCTGCGTCAACAATTGATAAAGCTAATGAGTCTATTAGGCAAAGCAATGAAGCGATTAAAGCCGAAAGGCAAGAGCTACAAAATGCACTAAGAGATATAGAGCTAAATAATAAAAGAGCAGAAAGATTGCAAAAAGACTTGGATGCCAAAGACAATGTTATTGCTTCTCAAACAAAAAGAATAGATGAGTTAGAAGACGCAGCAGAACAGGCTAGCACAAAATATCTGGGCATGCTGATTGCATTTGGCGTTGTGATTATGGTGCTTGGAGTTTTAGGTTTCTTCTATAATTTCAAGGTTGGATTGGCTATGCTTGGAATTGGTGGTATCACTGTTGCTGTCACCGCTGGAGTGATGTATTACATGGGATGGTTCGCAATTATAGGTCTTATTATAATGGGAGTAGGATTGCTTGGACTAATTGGGTATTTAGCATGGGCCATGATGAGAGGAAGAACATTTGCTAAAGCTACAGAAGAAAACGCCGAGCTTATCGAAACAATTAAGCAAGAACTTCCTGACACTAAAGCTTATGAGATTTTTGGAGACAGAATACGACCAGGGCTAGCCCATACAATGCAAAGTAAGTCTACTCAAAGAGAAATTGATAAAATTAGAAGAAGAGTTATTAAGCCTAAAATGGAAAACACTATTCCTCGCTCGCCTGCGGGTGGAGTTATCGTAAAAGATGGGGTGATATACCAGCCAGTTGCGCCAGCGCCATCTGCGGACCAAAATGGTCAGTAAGGTTGCCAAAATCTTTAATCTAAATTTTAAAATATAATTAAATTAAAAAAATCATTCAATTAAAGTGATAAAATTTCGTATTATTATGTGCGTTTGTACTACACCACGTTGTACACATATATATCACTAGGAGTTATTTATGATTAAAAATTCACCAGAAGTAGATGCAGCATGGGAAAGGTTCTTGAAGAAACAAAATGAAGAAGATAGAAATATCTTAATTGAACATTATTTTCCTTACGTTCAAAACATTTCAAAGAAAGTAGCAAAAAAAATGAAAGGTAAAGTAGAAGCTCAAGAGCTAGCATCTCATGGGGTAGATGGTCTAATCAAGGCATTAGAAAGGTTCGATGCAAACAGGGAAGCAAAATTTGAAACATATGCATACGCAAGAATTAGAGGAGCAATGCTAGATGGACTGAGAACTGAAGACTGGGTCCCCAGAAGCGTAAGGCAAAGGCAAGACAAAATTGAAGGAGCTAGAAATAGACTTAGAGAATCAATGGGAAGAGAGCCTTCTGAAGAAGAAGTTCTAGAAGAATTAGGGATTAGCGGGACAGACTATTTTAAAAATCCCAATAAGTTTAAAGCCGCTTCCACTCCCTCTCTTGACACTTGTACAAGCGATACTGTAGAGGGCGATTACAACAAGCTGGATTTTAACAAAAACCTAATCTCTAAAATAGACGATCCAGATAGCAATATGGCCAGAAATGAATTCTTTCAAAAAATTTCTGATTGCAATCTAGATTCAATAGAGAAAAAAATAATTATTTATTATTACTATAAGAACTTGACAATCAAACAGATTTCTGCTAAGATAGATATATCAGAGTCTAGAATTAGCCAAATTCATCAAAAAGCTTTGAGAAAACTAAAAGATTTGCTTGATAAAAATGAGTCTCAAGTATTAATAGGAAAATCTTAAAAAAAGTTTTTACTTATTAGTAGGAAGATACTACAATATTATTGAAGATAGATATATTACTATCATTCGTAAGAAAGGAAAGCATTATGACAGCTTTAAACAACCAAGTTTTAGTACTAAACAGAGGCTATGTCCCCGTAGACGTTATATGCGTCAGAGACGCTATCTCTGATACATATAAAGATTCTGCACTAATCGTAGATTCTGACTATGCAGAGTACACCTGGGAAGATTGGTATGGTCTCTTCTCTATTCCTTTAGGTGAAGATATAGATCCCAAAATCAAGTATGTGACTGACAAGCACGCTAGAATTAGAGTGCCTGAGGTTATCATCTTGAATGAATTTAAGAATGTTCCCAAGAGGAGCGTTAAGCTGACTAGAAGGCACCTATATGTCCGTGACAAAGGTAGGTGTCAGTATACTGGCAAGAAGCTATCTACTAGAGAGGCTACCCTTGACCATGTTATGCCTCGTTCTCGTGGCGGCAAGAACACTTGGGAAAACCTTGTTCTTTGTGACCCAAAGGTCAACAGGCTAAAGGACAACAGGACTCCTGAAGAGGCAGGATTAAAGCTGCTAAGGAAGCCTGTAAAACCTAAGTGGACTCCTGCCTTTGCTTCTTACTTGAAGAAGCGCCCAGAAAGCTGGAAGAAATTCTTGAAGGAACAGGATTGGAGCGTCTGCTATTGGGATGTTGAATTGCAAGATGATTAGTTAAACCTCCGTTAGTGATAAAGCCTATGCTATTGTGCATAGGCTTTATTTTTTTTTACTGACACTTAATTATGGCTATAAGAAAAAGATTTAGACAATACAAAAGAAGCACGGCTTTGTCTGTGAACAACTGGAAAGGTTCTCTTCCAAACGTTCCAGTTTTCATTGTCGGCAACGCGCCCTCTCTTTGCAGAAATCCAGTTCAAGGATTACAACCATTCTTTACAATTGGCATAAATAAAACATACAAACTAATTGATCCCAATATTCTTATTTGGCAAGACATTCAATTTTGGCTAACTGATAGATATAAGATCGCAAGAACAGAATGTATTAAATATTGCAGGAATCACGCTGACCCTAAAGGCAAATTCTATAATTTCACCCTTGAAGGAGGGCCTTTCAAAATGCCTAGCTCTCCAGATTTGCTCTATGGAGGCGGGGCTTCTGGGCCTCTAGCATTTCAGCTAGCTTATTTACTGGGTTGTAGCCCTATATTTTTAGTTGGAATGGACTGCAAATACGATAGGAGTGGAAAGACTAACTTTTATGGCAAGAATAAATTTCATTCTTCTCACACTCTTAAGAACTGCAACAGGGGAATTAGATGGATTGAAAAAATGTCTGTCGATCACAACATCAAAATTATTAATTGTTCTGACAACAATCATTTTTCTGATAGCCAAATGACATTGAAAGATGCAATAGAATACGTTGATCAAAATTTTCCTAAATATACGAGAGAAGAATATAGCAGGATGCTTTGGAATAAGTAATGCCATTAATTAATCAACCATTGTGCGATTTGAGACAATGCAAAGACAGGCTTAAGAATGAGCCTTGTTTTGTCTTGGGGAATGGACCCTCTGTTAAGAGGAGCGATTTAAATAAAATAGATAATTTCTTTTCTATAGGGGTTAATAGAATATTCAAAATTTATGATCCGACTATTTTATTTTGGCAAGATTTAAATGTATGGAGAGATGATGCTTCGGCAATAGAAAAATCGCCATCTATGAAAGTTTGTGCCACGAGATCGGGTCCGTCTTATTTTTATAATTTTAATTTTGAAGAAGACAGGGGAAAATGGATGGCAGATGATTTTACTTTTTATGGACCAATGAATTCAGGGGGAAATGCAATTCAATTGGCTTGTTTTTTAGGATGCAATCCAATTATATTACTAGGCTTTGATTGTAAAGGAAAAAATGGGAAAACCAATTTTTACGGCAACAACACTGATTATTGGGGCAGGGAATTTGCTTGGTGCGAAAGGCACCTGGAGTGGATAAAAGCAAAATGCGACAGAGAAATTGTTAACTGCGGAGAAAATGAAGCTTGGCAAAAAAGTGACTGGGATGAAACTATTATTAAAAATAAAGAACATATGAAAGGCAGAGAGCAGTTCCTTAAACTGCTCGGTAAAAAAAAATAAGATTGTAACCGCCTGATATTTCTTGACGTTTAGATGTCAGACAGAATAAGTTAGAAGAAGCAAAAAGGAAAAAGACTTCACACCAAGAACAATATTAACTAACGTGATTTTTTAGACCTAGAGGAATTAAAGATAATGATCTATTTTACGGAAACAGTATGCATCAAATTGACTCGATTACCAAACATAGCTCATATCCCACTAGGCCCATAAAAACATAAAACAAATAACATAAAAACAACGTAAGTGCTAACTTTTTATTTAAGATAGCGCGGTATACTCTTCGCAAAAAATATTATCAAATTAGGAGATTTGAATGTCAAAGGATATCAATGTCAAAAAAAGAAATGGAAGATTAGAGCCCTTCATCGCTGACAAAATTAACAAGTGTGTAGAAAGAGCTTGTGAGGGACTAGAAGGAGTATCAGCATCTGAGGTTGTATTGGATGCACAAATTACTTTTAATGATAAAGTAAAGACATCTGAAATAGATCGAGGCCTTATTCTTACTGCTCGCTCAAAGATATACAAGAACCCAGCCTATGCATATGTTGGAGCAAGAATTCTGCTTAATTGCTTATATAAAGAAGTTTTCAAAGAATCTGTTGACTGTGATACTTTTGAAGAAGATTACCGTGGAGCATTTATTAAAAACATTAAACGAGGAGTAAAAGAAGGCATCTATAGCGAAAAGCTTTTAGAGTATGACTTGAAAGAACTTGCCTCACACATTGTTCCTTGTAGAGATAAGCTGTATAAGTATCAAGGCATTCAAAACCTCTATGATAGATACTTTCAAAGAATAGATGACAAGGTAATAGAGACTCCTCAGCATTTTCATATGCGAGTTGCAATGGGTCTTTGCTATAACGAAGAAAACAAAGAAGAAATGGTAAAAGAACTATACGATGTTTATAGCCAACACCTTGCTTCTCCTTCTACTCCAACGTTGTTTAACTCTGGAACGCCAAATAATCAGTTGTCATCTTGCTATCTTTCAGAAATTCACGACTCAGTCAATGGCATCTTTGACGGCCTATGGCAAGAAGCGAGAAAATCTAAGCATGCAGGTGGTCTTGGATTCCATGTTTCTAAGATCAGGGGCACTAACGCCAAAGTTAGAGGGACCAATGGCAAATCTAGCGGCCTTATTCCTTGGCTGAAAATTTACGGCGATATGCTGATAGCCTGCGATCAGGGTGGAAGAAGAAAAGGTAGCGGTTGCGCCTATGTAGAGCCATGGCACATCGACATCGAAGACTTCATTGACCTTAGAAAGGCCAATGGAGAAGAGCGCCGCCGATCTCATGACATCAATACTGCTCTTTGGATCTGTGACTTGTTCATGGAAAGAGTAGAGACAGAAGGAGCAACTTGGACATTATTCTGCCCAGATGAAGCAGAGGGTCTAGTTGACGCTTATGGCGATGAATTTAACAAGCTATACAAGAAGTATGAAAAGATGGCTGAGAATGGTGAAATAAAAAACTTTAGAGTAATTGAAGCCAAAACCTTGTGGAAGAAAATTCTAAAAATGCTTTTTGAAACAAGTCACCCTTGGCCTACTTTCAAAGACAATGCAAACTTTAGATATTCTAATATACATTGTGGCAAACTTCACGGCTCCAATCTTTGCACTGAAATTTTCTTGCATACTATCTCGTCTAAATACGGCGGAAATGATGTATTCGGTGAAAAGACTGAAACTGGAGAAACGGCTGTTTGCAACCTAGCTTCTGTGTGCCTTCCTAATCACCTGATTAAGAAAGAAGATGGAACATATGAAATTGATTATGACAAATTGAAGAAAACAATTAAAAGCCTTGTTCGCGGATTGGACAATGTTATTGATATCAACTTCTACCCAACACGCGAGGCCTACAATGCGAACTCTAGACATAGACCTGTAGGTATGGGCACAATGGGATGGGCAGACGTTTATGCTAAACTAGGCATCGTGCAAGACTCTGACGAAGGCATCGCTCTTGCTGATGAGTTGATGGAATTTGTTTCCTATCAAGCAATTATGACATCTAGTGAACTTGCCAAAGAACGAGGTCGTTATAGCACTTTTGAAGGTTCCCTTTGGGACCAGGACATTCTTCCTATTGATACATATAACAATCTTATGGACTGGAAGAAAAATGGAATTAAAGTCGGAGGTGGCGGCAAGCTGGACTGGGCTCCAGTAAGAGAGCATATCAAAGCTCACGGCATGAGAAACTCTAACACAATGGCTATTGCCCCTAATGCGTCTATTGCATACATTCTTGGCTGTGAGCAGTCTATTGAACCGTTCTTCCGTATGTTATTCAGATATGAAAACCTTTCTGGCAACTATATGATTGCAAATGAGTTTTTTGTAGAAAAGATGGTAGAAGCTGGACTATGGTGTGAAGATTTTGCAGAGGCTCTTGCTGAAGCGGATGGAGATGTAACTCTCTTGAATATACCAGATGAATATAAAGAGCTATTTAAGCCTGCGCCAGAAAGAGATCAGTTAAAGCTAATTGAGGCTAATGCTGCAAGACAGAAGTGGGTTGATCAAGGAATCTCGTTCAATCTTTACAATGGAGGTCAGCAGAGCTTGACTGCTAAGGGCACTCCATCTTTGAAATTCTTGAATGACATATACGCTCATGCATGGTCCTGCGGATTAAAGTCTACTTACTATCTAAGAAACAAAGCTGCGTCTAAGGTGCAAAAGGTTACAGGTAAGCAAGTAAACGAAGAAAAGCCTAAATATGATGTTAAAAAATTACAAGAAATGCTTATGAATGGCGAAACTCTTTCTGATGAAGAATATGCTTTCTTGAACGAACAGGCAGCAGCTTGTAGTATAAATGCCGCTGAAAACGGCGAAGCGTGTGAGATGTGTCAAGGTTAATTAAAGGAGAATTATTATGAGTAAACTTTTCGATCCGAATCCAAGCGGAGTAGCACAATTAATTAATAGTCCTAATCAGTGGGCTAAAGATATGTGGCGTGATGGTTGTGCAAATCACTGGATGCCACAAGAAGTAGATATGAGCAAAGATGGAAAGCAATGGAAGGATGGGGAGACATTAGATGACTCTGAAAAACTTCTTATTAAAAGAACATTAGGATTGTTCGCCGCTGGTGAAAGCCTAGTTAACAATAGCATTGCTTCTGTGGAAAGAGTATATATTACCGATGGTGCCTGCCGTCAATATATGTCAAGAAAAGACTTTGAAGAATCTCTTCACAACTGGACTGTGGAAACATGCTGTGAAGCATATGGTCTAGACGTAAAAGAAGTAGCTGAGGCATACAAAAACATTCCTACCATTAAGGCTAAGGATGAATTTCTAATGAAATCTCTAGACTCTTTTGACAAAGACTTCAATATCAATTCCAATGAAGGAAGACAGCAGTTTATCAAGAACATGTTTGTATTTTATATGATTTGTGAGGGAACATGGTTCTTTACTAATTTTGCTCTTATCTTAAGCCTGGGCAGACAAAACAAGCTTCCTGGTCTTTGTGATCAAATACAATACACACTTAGAGATGAATCTCTTCACGTTAAATTTGGCGAAACCGTAATCAATCAAGCCAGAGAAGAATATCCTGGCATTTGGACCAAGAAGTTCCAAGAAGAACTGGTTGACATTATGAAGGAAGGTGTAGGCATTGAAGTAGAATACGCAAAAGACATTCTGCCCAATGGGGTTCTTGGAGTAAATGCAGAAATGCTAGAACACTATGTTAAGTTCCTGGCTAATACCAGATTGAAATCTGTAGGTCTTGACTTTAAGTATGAAGAAGGAGCATCCAATCCATTTACTTGGCTTAAAGAACAGCAAGACTCTACTGGCATGACCGCCTTCTTCGAAAGAAGAGAAAAGAATTACCAGCAAGCTGGTGTTATGGAAGATGACTTTTAATAAGGAGATATTATGTCATTAAAAAAATATGCCTCAGAATATGTAGAAGGAGCTATCAAAACTAAAAGCTCTAATTATGATAGTGACTCTTTAAGCCCCGATTTAATACATGCCATACTGGGTATCGTTACTGAGTCGGCAGAATTCATGGCAGGAGTAGGAGGCAAAGATACCTTCTACGCAGACAGAACAAACCTAAAGGAAGAAATTGGAGACATATGCTGGTATCTTGCAATCGCTCAAAAGCATTACGATGACAACGGAGAAGACGTTGACATATTTGGAGCAGAAGCATATGATATTGAATTTAAGAAAGTAGATGCCTTCTGCGAACTGCTTGTAGTTACCGCTGGCGAGTTGACAGATGTTGTAAAAAGATCATTTTATTACGGCAAAGGCAGTAGTACCCCGTCTATTTCTGATTTGCCCTGTTTGTTTGAAAAAACGTTTATGATCTGCCAAGCTCTAGCTAAGATGCTTAATGCAGATATTGAATCTATTATGAAGACTAATCTAGAAAAACTTCAAGCCCGATTCCCAGACAAGTTTGATACCGAACAGGTGTTTAACAGAGATTTACAAAAAGAAAGAAAAGTACTTGAGCAACAATAGGAGCCATTGCCATGTTAAATAAAAACGGAGCGTCAAAACAGTATCACTTAAAATTTGGTATCAATCAGCCAATTCCATCTGATAAAGAAGTTCAAGAGTTTTTAGATGAAATGAGAAGAAGAGCAAATGATAAGGGGATAGTAATTTCCGAATTCGATCAGGAATGCTTAATGGAAGTTGACCCCAATCAAATGAGTCTTTTTGAATAGGACATTTGAGTCATTATTAACTTGTTAGTGCAGACTTCTAAAAAAGAAGTCTAATCCATTAAAACAAAGGAAAATAGAATAAAACCGATAATTAATAACTATCGGTTTTATTTTATTTTACGGCGATAATAATGGCAATAAACAATTCAAATACTATTTTTGTCTACAATCAAAACGATCCTGAAAGTCTAGATATAGCCTTGCAATATCAAAATATTCATGATCTTGATTTGTCGCATCTAATACCTATTAATTGTTCTTCAAATGAGATCCTGTCTAATTATTCTATATTTCAATCTGAGGTAGAAAACCCAATACTATCAGCAATATCAGGCCTAAGTGATATATGGGTAATTGTTCTTGGATACAACGTGCCTGGGGGCTTCTATGATGGTTCTGATATCATCTCAGCTACATCAAGGCTTTCTAGAATAAATCATGTTTATTCAAAAGAAGAGAGAAATCCGCTATTCGACAGGAAGGTATTTAAAAGATATAATGAGCAAGATGATTCCGCAGACAGGCTCGACTCAGATGTAGCTCTTATTTGCTCAAGAATTGACGGGCCAAATAAAGAATTTGTAGAAAAAATATTATTTAAATCAAAATGTGCATTCAATACAAATGAAGTTAATGGCAGATTCTATATCGATCCATATTCTGATTTAAACGGAACTCTAGCCGATCAATATCAAACGACAATAACTGATTTTCAAAGTGGAATACTGCCCAGTTTAAATCTAGAAATTTGTGCTACTTTTTTTATTGATCCTTATATAGACTCCGTTCATCATCAGCTTGTAGAAGACTCTTTTTATTGGGGTTGGTTTACAGACAGGGGGTCAGAATATTTTTTCAGAAGTACAGATACTACTAGGCTGTTTTTTTATAACGCCGATTATGACGGCGCAGAATCCATTAGATATGCAAATCCTGATAGATGGCCACAATTAGCTTTGGCGAATGGATATGTGTCAACTGCTGGTGCTATGAGCAATCCTGGAATTGATGGATTTTTAACCCCTGAGCCATTCTTTGTGGCCCTTAGAGAACAGGCGAGGCTAGGGGAAGCAATGTTATTTTCTATGCCATATTTTAATTGGACAATATCTTTCTTCGGAGATCCTCTATTGCAGATGGTGTTCCCTGCCACATATCAAGAAGAGCTTCTTGAGGATAGAGATATTGCTCTTGTTACAAATAGAGAATTGCTGAACGAAATATTGCTTGAAGACTTTGCCAGACTCATAGCCTACGGCATTTATAGAGATTCAAGAAAAGAAGACATAAGAGATTCAGTCGCGTTCAGTTTAGACATACCTCTTGAAGTAGATCTTTTAGTTTTGTCTCAAAATCTTCTTGATGGAAATGATTTCTATGACATTCAAATAAATGACTTGTCAGACAAAATAAATCTTTACTTAAGAGAAAAAGTTGTTAAAGATGTTAAGGTAGAAAATAATCTGGAATTATCAGAAATGAGTAATATTCAAGACTATCTTTCTTATTATTCTATAAAAATCAGTTCTATATTGTCTGAGTATTTAAACGTAACAGATTCTACTCTTTTTTACACTGAAGGCTCTTGGACTGTAGAGCTTCCAATATTAGAAGAAAGTTCAAGTTATGAAGATTATCATTTTGAAATACAAGTAAGCTCAGAAGAAGACTTTTCAACAATTATACATACGATTGACTCGGAGGCAGACCAAACTAACTGGACATATGAAGAAAATGAAAATAGCTACTCTGGAATTCCCACTGAAGGAGTAGGCTCCAATTTTGCTAATAGAAATATTAGATATTTAAGTAAAAACTCAGAGCTTTTAACTACTGCAGAGCTTTATTATTTTAGATTAAGACAAAAAAGTTCTCTGGGGACTTATGACTGGAGAACATTTGAGGACATTATTTGGACATGATAAGTAGCTCAGAATACAAAGTTATATCAGACAAAATACACGAAATGCAAGATATTCTTGTAAATACAGCTAGCGTGGCCGTAGACATGCAGGCAACAACCAATGCATTGTCTTTGGCATACATAGCAGCAACGCCAGCAACAGATTTTCAAAACTCTGCAAACGAAGTAGATTATTTTGCAGACATTAACGCCCCCTTAGTTGGGATAGAATCAGCGGGCACTGAATTAACCGCTGGTTCCAGGCTAATCCCAATAGTAAGGGAACTGCAGTTGCACATTCTCGCTAGATATGATTCTATTGATGAATGGCTAGGCGAGTCTGGCATACTTGTTAAGCAAAGATTTTATGATCTTTCTAATGATTTAGGGTATGAAATCAGCCCAACATACTTGGAGTAAAAAATGGGACGTAAAAAGAAATTAGATATCGGTGGAATTGTTAAAGATATGAAGCAAGGAATTGTTTCTTCTAGTTCCTCCTCAAGTAGATATATACCTAGCATTGTCGAGTTTATCGAATCTCCAAAATACCTAGGTTTTTCTAAAGAAGCTGATCCAAAAGCAATTGTTTTGCACCCAGCACAGATGATTGCCTTGAAGATATTTTATAGAAACTCTCCTGGCAATGAAAACATAACTCTTACAGAGAAAGAAATAAAATTCTTGAAAGATAAAGGCCTCTATAAAGATAGCGAACTAAACAAGGGAAGTGTTCTAGAAAAATGGGAAAGTGGGGTCATATTTAATGAACTAGTACTTGTATGGGGCAGACGTTCAGGAAAAGATTTTATCACTGGCATCATTGCTCTTTATGAGGCATGTAGGCTTCTTGAAATGTCTGACGGCGACCCTTACGCATTTTATGGAATTGGTGCTGCTAACGAAATTACTATTCTTACTGTGGCTGGCGCGGCTGATCAGGCTGGAACTGCCTTTAGAGAAATTGAAGGAAAATTCTTTGATTGCAAATATTTTGAAGACAAATATATTACAGAGGGTATTACTGGAAAAGAAATACATATTCTTACAAAGAGAGATAAAATAGAAAACGCCAAAAGAAAAGAGAAAGGACTGGGCCCTAAGAAAGGTTCTATTTCTATTGAGGTGGGTCACTCTAACTCTGCATCTCTTCGTGGTAAGCAAATTTACGTTTGTATTTTGGACGAAGTCGCGTTTTACAAAACTACATCTGGATCAAGTTCTGGAGATCAAATCTATCAGGGTCTTGCTCCCGCTGTTAAAACATTCATTAGAAAAAAGCCAATGTTCGATGAAAATGGCAACCCTGTTCTAGATGAAGACGGCAATCAAAAAGAGCAAAAATTCTTCGATGGTAAGATTATTGCTATTTCTTCGCCGTGCGGCGAAGAAGGGTTGCTTTGGAACTTATTTTCCAAGGCAGACTCTGCGCCTCAGAGACTAGCCTTTAGAATGCCAACTTGGGAAGTAAACTTGTTTTTTACTAGGGATGATCTTAAGAAAGAATTTCCTGACCGAAGTGAAGAAGAATTTAACATGGAATTTGGTTCTGAATTTTCGGGATCAGCAGGTGCAACATTCTTTACTAGAGAAATGGTCGATGCAGCCTTTAGTCCTGGCTTAAAAACAAGAGAAGTCAGTCAGCCAGGATGGTCCCACTTTTTTCACCTTGATCCAGCTACAAGCTCTCACAATTACGCCCTCGCTGGGGTTCATAAAGAGGTTTTCATAAAAGACAATAAACAAGATTTTAGAATTGTGGTTGACATGCTAAAATTTTGGCATCCAGAAGGAAAGGCCATACCAGTCAATGTTATAGATAATTATGTATTGAGCTTAAGAGGTAGATTTCATATAGCCAAAATAACTTACGATCAACACAGATCAGAAAATAGCATTAATCTTATGAGAAAGCATGGTCTTCCTGCTATTTTGACTACTTTTCATACAAAATTTAAAATGAAGATATATCAAGAGCTTTATAACTTATTGGCTGAGGGCAAGATCTTGATACCCGATGATGGAAGTGAGGGGTCTAAGCTTTTAAAACAGGAGCTGTATAATCTTCAAAGAAAAGACACATATCAAGGATGGAAGGTCTTCCCAAGTAAGGATGCCGATACAAAAACTGATGATTTATGTGACGCACTAGCTGCTGCAGTGTTTCAGTGCCGACATTCTATGATAGAGGCAATGCCTCAGGGTGTCTTGATCAATTCTCCTCAGGCTGGGGGTAGTAATATGGTCTGGAATGGTCCTCAAGGGCCAATAGGAATGGGTTCTGGTCAACAAATCACAGATTGGCGAGAAAATATCAATTCTTGGCCACAAAGATTGAGATAATAAAAGGAATTACAATATTTTTGCAGAAAATAATTAATGCACTAGGAGGCAATAATAAAATGGCTTATAATCATAAAACAGCACAGCAGAAACCATACTCTAAATTACTTTTAGACCAAGTAGATGAGTACGATACCAGCAATCATGGTTGTAAAAACTATGACAAAATGCTTGAAGAAGAAAGAAAAGATGATGCCGATCACACCGATAAAGGCTCTCTTGTCATGGAAAAGCAATTAGAAAAAGAGCAAAAAACTGCTGATTACGAGATATTAGAGAAAAAATTAAATACTCAAAAAACTGATCTAAATGAATACTCAAGTTCATTTAGAAACGACAAAGGCGCTCATCCTATGGATTATTTCCAAGAAGGTGAAAAGGCTGAGAAGAAGGCCTACAATGCTGCTGAAGAGAAGAAAAAAGACAAAAGAAAGATGGATGAAATCGCTGGAGAGCAAATGATCGGCGAGAAAACTACGATTGTAGGCAATGAGTATAAAAGCCAATTGCTTTCTAATTATGATAGCAGAGAAGATTTTGAAAAGAAAAACAAAGCCATCAAAGAGGCATCTACCACACTTTTAGAAGCCGATGCATACTTGTTTGCCATTTACAAAACTGCCAATGAAGCTGGAAGGCCACTTTCTGAAAAAGAGCAACTAGCAGTAGACAGTGTTACTGAAGCTAAGATAAAAGTTTTAGCACAATTAGAGGGCTGGACTGAAGATTTAGAAGATGAGTCTACTCCAATTGAAATAGAAGGAGATAGGCTAGAAGAGCAACTAGAGTTTAATTCTATGTCTGAAGATACAGGCTTAGAACAAGAAATGACCTCTGAGCCAGTTAACATGTTTCAATGGGCTGAAAAGGCCAAGGCTGAAATAAACGCTGCAGAAACTGGACAATATGGAGAAATCATCGACAGGCTTCTTGGAGAAGCTAAAAATAAGTTTGACATGAACTTCAGAGAAGCAGAAGAATTCATTAGAGATGAAGTTCTTTCTTGATGAATTGGTATAAGAAAAAAGACAAATCTAAGAAAAAAGACAAATCTAAAGATCAGGAAAAATCTAAAGATTTTATGTCTATATCTGAATATGGGATGGACGCCACGCAGCGTCCCACTGGAAGTACAATGGATTCTAACGATGAAGTAAGACTATATTAGTGCAGTCTTTCTTTCCCTATAAAATCTAAAATCTTCTGTTTATATTGTTGTCTTAATTTCTCGGCTGTAGCCGAATCGACTCCGAATTCATCATCAAAAGCCATAAAGAAATTGTGAGAATACTTCTCTGCCACCCCATCGTAGTCTGGAGCTTCATTTTTATCTCTTGTTCTCTCCGCTAGCATTTTTAACGACATAGCTGTGGCCCTAATCTCTTCTTCTTTCATTAGATGCGACAATATGTCATCTCCCCAGTAGGTGTCAAAGTCTTGTGTTCTTTCTTTGTATTCCTTTAGATGTTCAAGTTCGTGCCTTATGCCAATTAATAGTTTTTCTCTAATAGCCTGCATATTCTGTAAGTTGAATTCAGAATAGGGAATATCTAAATTCAATTGAATTTTAAAATCAGAACCCCATAATCCTAAAAATTCCCCGTCAATTCTAAGAAAGCTATCTGGCTCAACATTAACTAAAAGATTAAGTACCAATCCAACATCTGACTGGCCAAACACGCCATGAGGTTGCTTGTACTCATAGACGTTGTAGTGCTTGCGGTATTTTCTTCTGGCTGCGTCTGGCCCTTTTCGCTCAACGGCTCGATCTCGCTGTATTATGCTTTGCTTAATTTTATCAACAAAAAAGTCCAAGATTTTTCTAGACAAGATATCATACTTACTAGTAGCTTCTTTGTACCAATTCATTTGCTTTTACCACATGCTTCCATCTTCAAAAAGCCAAACTTCAAAATAACTCTTGCCGTCATAAATTGGTGTCATCTCGCCATGGTCTTCAAGCCAGTCAGAAAGAAGAAGTTCATACATTCCAGCTTTATCAAATTGACTTTCATTGATAGCTTTCGTGTATAATTTTTTTAGCTCATCTGCTTTTGCAGCCATTCCTTGAAAGGTTCTGCTTTTGTTGCTCACCCAGTCTTCATATAGGCCTAAGTTTACATCGTCTGGCTGAGCCACTTCAAGCTCAGGCCAGCCGTATATATCTGCATTAGGATTTCTAGCTTTCTTATACCAGTTCATGTTATTAACGCTAGCAGTTCCATCTACGACGAGACTTGCATATTGGCTTGTCTGGTGTTTTTCTGCAATTGATGTTATGATCTTCCATTTGACCTTTGCTTCTTGCACAATAGCTATCTTGTCTCTTCTTTCTTTTTCCTGTAGGTTTGGATTCTGTAACAGGAGGCTTAAGGTCAGACCCAGGATTTGCTTTTTCATAAGATTTACGTCCTTTTTCATTTAGACCACCTTTATCAGACTTTCCTTCACTTCGCTGCCAAGCTGGAGATTTTTTGCCTTTTTTGGCTTCAATAATAACTTTTCTATTAGAAGCTACGTGGACATCGCCGCCAGGACTGCCATGGCCTCCACCAGAACTCCTAACATCTACGTCAATGAGAGATTCTGGCCCCATGACAACCCAGTACCTGTCCATCGCATCAGGTTGATCATCGTCTAGAATGCCTCTCTCACCCACATCGGTAGCTATCCAATTTTCCGCATCTGCATAAGAAGAGAACGGACCATGCAAGTCGCCTCGACTTCCTGCGTAGCCTTCTCCTTCTACCATGATTGCCATGCCAGCGGGGATTCCACCCTGAGGTTCTCTGTCAAGTTCTATTAGTTGGTCGTAGCCGTCTGATTGTGCAATTGTCTTTTTGCTATATATTCTTTTCATTTCATTTCTCCTGTGTCCGTAGGCCATTCTTCCTCGTACATTGTTCTTGCTCCACGAGCTTCTTGTAGCTGTAACTTTTTAAATAATTCCTTGTCACTTTCGTCTTCAGATTTCATTAACGCATTCCTTACTTCTGAATCATTGCTTCCAGAACCATATGGTTTAACATCTATTTCATATATTAATCCGTCTTCATGCTGAATCCACATTGAGGAACCTGAAGCGTGAAAAATGGAATGGATAGAAGGGATTACAGTATTTATTTTCCTTAAAATTCCGCTGGTGTCCGTGGGTATAAGGTCAGCTTGAACTTTTTTATGGGCTATTCTTTTCATTAATACCACCCGCTTTCGCTGTCTTGAATAGTAATTTGGAAAGGGCTGTCTTGCCAAATTTTCTTAGGGTTCCATCTTCTTCTGGCTGCTTCAACAATTTCTTCTGCTTCAGTATCGGTGAAATTTCTATCTTTAAAGAATCGTTGAAATGTTTTTACTGCGCCTTTGAATGTAACTGAGTTAGCTATCCTTTTAAGAGCTTCATTTTCAGTAAATGTTTTAGGAATGCTTTCGACTCGAACTGGAGGTTTGTTTTTCCTTACGCCAGAGCGAGGATCAAAAGATCCTCCTCTACTTGGATCATTAATGTCTGGATTGCTAGAGCGGTAGGATGGTTCTGGCTTCTTATCGTATTGAATGCTATTTAGGGCATGTAGAACTTTAACCCAAGCATTAAATGCCATTTGTATATTGTTTGTATTTTTTACAGCATAATCTAATTGTGCCAAATCATTTATTAGTGCCAAAGAGCCTCTATTTTGAGCATACTTTTTCATAAAAGTATTATGATCATTAATTGATGCTAATATCCCTTTAAGAATATCTTCGTTTGGCACGCTAGGGTCTGAGACAGAAGGCTTCTGGGATGAAGTTTGACTATTTGGTTCGGACTCAGGAGTAGAGGTGTCATCTTGAGATTCTTGATCAATTTGTGCATCAAATAACTGCAAGTCTCCGTATGCTGATTTTAATACACTCAGCATGTCATTGATATCACCAGACATGATCTCCTGAGCTTGCTTTTCTCCTTCTTCGCCCGAAACAATTAAACTTCTAATATGTTCCAAATTTTTCATTGATTTATCAAGTGATCTTTTTAGCTTGCCACCCAAAGCTAAATCTCTGAAGTAATTGCCAACAGAAGAAAATGGCACTTTAACTATTTCTCCAAGTCCACCTAGAAAATCTCCGAAACCAGCAGTCTTGATTTCTTCTAGTAAATTTTCACTTTCTTTTGTATGCATGCAAATAAGAAGTGATTCTAAGTCTTTGGCTAATTTTATGAATTCAGAGTTGTTTCTGGCAAATGTTTGAATATTTTCATCTGATAGTTTGTCAAATTTCTTATGAAAAGAAATTATTTTAGGAAGCATTTCATCTAATTGGTCTGCTTCTTTGAACATGCTTTTCTTGTCCAAATCATTAGCTAACTGTGCTATTTTAATCATTTTACATGCATCCTAAGGGGGTGTACACATTATATTATTGGGCGATTTTAAAAATTTTCCTTCAAGAACATTTGACTTTTTGGGGGTTGTTGACTATAATAGGTTCAGCAGGCCGAAGAATAAAGGTTATCTACCGTTTATAGAATCCCCTTTAATCGCTAACTCGTCTGAATTTTTCGCAGTATAAAATCGAATAAGAAACTTTATAGTGGAGTTCTTTAGTAGATCATGCTGGCTAACGGAGGTTCAATTCCTTCTACTGCGACTTTTTGATACGCAGGGTATCAAAAATAATCGCCTCTATTTGAGCCGAAATAATTGGATTATCTACAGATGACAAGTTCAGATGTGGCGTCCCAGAGGCGTCCAAGTAGGACACTGCTTTATTTTCTTCCAATTATAATAAAAATTGCTCAAGCGAAAAGAGATGGTCAACTCTTGACACCAAAAAACCAAAGCAGTGTTATGTATTATTCGCGCGATATATTTCCCAATAAGAGATAAATCGCTTTAACAGACCGAATGGATTGAACGTTATCTTCAAATGCTATATGAAACTGCGGCTACATGCCGCTCTCGTTCGCCGCAACTTGTCTGTAATTTTGATTGGTTAGCTTAACAGGAAAAGCACCTGTCAGATCGACAGGATGAATACGGTTCGAGGCCGTGACCGATCTTTTAAAAACGCTTTAGCAGGGCGAAAAACTGAAATATAGACTAAGAAAATAACCTTGTGGTTATGGTGTGTCTATACTCGTTTTAACATAAAAAGGAGCAATCGTTATGGCTAAGAACTACGCACAATTATCGGGCAAGACTAAGGCTGCTGCAATGTTAACTCCACAGAAGGAGAAGGCGGTAAAGGGTCAGGTCAAGAATAACGAGGGTGGATATGTCTTCAAGGTCGATGACTGGACAAGGCTTAATAGATTCTTGATTCTTGGTAGTGAAGGTCCAACCTATTACCAGTCTGCTGAGAAGCTGACTAAGCAGAATGCCAAGGCTGTTACTCGTTTGATCGAGAGCGGCGAGGGCATCAAAGTTGTTGACACTGTAGTTGAAATCAGCGATCAAGGCAGGGCATACAAGAATGGTCCAGCACTATTCGTTCTTGCTCTTTGTGCTTCTTACACTGCTAAGAAGTCCAAGGCAGAATATGCAACCGAGTTAAGAAGGTACGCTTTTGCTAACCTGAATAAGGTTGCAAGAATTGGTACTCACTTGTTTGAGTTCGTTCACTACGCAGACTCCCTTCGTGGCTGGGGCAAGGCCTTTCAAAAGGCTGTTGCTAACTGGTATAATGAAAAGACCGCTGACAAGGTTGCTTATCAGGTCTGTAAGTACGCAAGCAGAAGGCTTGAAGGCGAATTGGCTTGGAGTCACCGCGACTTGCTAAGAAAGACACACCTAAGGCCAGCTACTGCGGCTCACGACACTGTGTTCCGTTATGTAACTAAGGGCAAAAAGGCCTTCAGTGACGCTGAGTGGGCTGAACTTAAGGATTCCAAGGAATTGGGATATGTTTGGGCCCACGAAGAAGTTAAGAACGCAGAGAAGGCTTCCGAAGTTAAGGCTTTGGTTAAGAACTATAATCTTGCACAAGAATCCATTCCAACCGAATGGAAGAAGGATGTAACTGTTGGTAGGGCATTGCTTGAAAACATGCCAATTACTGCTACTATTAGGGGCGTGGGCAAGCTCACTGCAAACGATGTTATTAAGCCGCTTAGCAAGGAGGCCTCTATTGTTTGCGATAGAATCACTAACGAAGAACTTATCAGAAAGGGCAGGGTTCACCCATTGCAATTCCTGATTGCTTTGAAGACCTATCAGTCTGGCGGTGGTTTCAGAGGAAGCTTGAACTGGACTCCAATTCCTCAGGTGTGCGATGCACTGGAAGAGGGTTTCTATAAGGCATTTAACTATGTAGAGCCAACTGGCAAGAACTACATGTTAGGAATTGACGTTAGTGGTTCTATGGGCAGCTATAGATGTGGCGGGGCAGACTGTCTTACTGCTGCCCAAGGTGCAGCAGCAATGGCAATGACTATTGCTAGAACTGAAAAGAATTATGACATGAAGGGCTTCCATCATGGTCTGGTTGATTTGAAGATTAAGGCTACTGACTCTTTGGAAACTGTCTTGAAGAAGACAGGCATCAACAACTGGGGTGGCACTGACTGTTCTGTGCCAATGCAGTATGCCATTGACAACAAGCTAGATGTTGATGTGTTCGTTGTTATCACTGACAATGATACTCACTCTGGAAAAAGCGGTCACCCGTTCCAGGTTCTGGAGAGATATAGAAAGGAGAGAAACAAGCCAGAAGCTAAGTTGATTGTTATGGCTATGACTCCAACTAACTTCTCCATTGCAAACCCTGAAGACCCAGGAATGTTCGATGTTGTTGGCTTTGACGCTAGTGTGCCAAGGGTCATTAGCGAATTTGTCAAGGGTAATATTTAAGTCCTACACAGGTGAGGCCTCGGCCTTGCCTGTTTTCTTTATGCAAACCCTTACGTTCAAATAGGGGGTTTTTGCATGCCCTGCTAAAAAGCCAATAACATTATATGGATAATAATTTGGCTTTGTATGAGACTGGCCTGTAGGCACCAGTCTCATATTTTTTTAGAGGTATTTTCATATTTTAATGCAATTATAATGCATGACATGGTATCTAAAACAAATTAAAATTGCTGCTCCGAAAGATAAGATCAGAAGATTTAACGTCACTGATCCTGTTTTGCAAGTATTTATTCAGCAATATGAAAAACTTGTAGATTGGAATACGGTCAAAAACGAAGAAGAAATTCAAGATTATATTTACGACATTTTGATGCCATCAGTAATTTCTCAAATAGAAAGAGACTCTTCAAATAATGTCTATATTAAAGATGTAGACCTAGAAGCGCAAGCTCAGCAATTAGAGAATGACCCCACCTTTATTCATCACCCACAATATCAGCAGGCAATGCAGGCAATGCAATGGTACCGAATGTATCCAGAGCAAGCCAAGCAACAAGCAATGGCGATTGTTAATGATGAGAAAGAACAGGTGTTTGATAAGTGGTGGAATTATCTTACAGAGGTTAACGAGGAATATAGTGACAATCCAGCTTGGCAGTATATAATAATGAATTCTTTAGTTAAATCTTCTCCTGATACTTCTCAAACAATGCCAATGACACTAAATGCAGAAGCGCTGGCTGAAATATGGTATGGACTAAAAGAAAATCCTGTGCCATTTAACTTTATGAAAAAATATCAAGAAGTATCTGCTAGAATTGATGCTAAAAATGCAGAATTTATTGCAACCGATGAAACTGGAACAAACGGGTGGATTTCAATTCCTGGCCAAAAAAATGATCCTCAAAACTTTGAAGAAAATGTAGAGAAACTTATTAGATTCTCTCATGGAAATGATTGGTGTACGGCAGCAGGAGGAGCAGGTGGTTTCCTAAAGCAAGGGAACTTCTGGCTATACCTTGAGGGTGGAAGGGCAGTTGTTGCAATAAGAACATTGGACACTGGAAGTCAAGAGATGGCAGCAGAAATACAAGGGCCAGGAAACAATCCGCCCCTAGGTCAAGTCCAGCAAATTAAACAATTTATAGATTCTAATCCAAACATTATTTGGGACAAGGCTATACACTACCAAACTTTAATGGAATCTCTGTCTCAACAGCAGCCTCAACAGCAATTTACTGAAGAGCCTGAAGAAGACGAAGAAGATTGGGAGGCATTGCAAGCTGAATGGGATGCATTTGACCAAATACACGGAACCGAAGAAAAGCAGGCTTCTAATAATTGGTATAAAAAAATAACAATCTGATAAAAATAGACTTGACAAAATGCTTAAAATCAAGTATTCTATGGCAGAAATGCACTGGTTTTAATAGGAAAAATATCATGAAAAGAATAGAGCCTCAAAACATTGAGGGCAAGACCCTTTATATCTTGCGTGGACCATCTGGTGTTGGCAAAAGCACTTTAGCGAAAGAGCTAGGGGCTAAAGAGACTTTTTCTGCTGATGACTATTTCATGAAGGGTGACAGTTACGAATTTGACCCCAACGGCCTTGCCTCTGCTCATGGAACTTGTCAAAGATTGACAGAAGAAGCCATGCAAAAGGGAGTTTCTCCTGTTGCTGTTGACAATACTTTTACTACTAGGCGAGAAATTAAGCCATATGCTATTCTTGCAAAAAACTATGGCTATAAATTAGAATTTGTTGAGCCTGACTGGACACCTGATCTTAGAAATGAAGATGGTACTTGGAATGCTGATTTCATCGAGCAAATGCAGAAAAACCCAGATAGGGCTAGAATGAACAAAAGTCTTCCAAGGAATGTTGTTGACAAAATGGTAAATAGATATCAGTACGACCTTGATCCTAATGACATCGTGTAACCATGGGCTATACAGAATACAACGCGCAACTCACTCCTGAATTAAAAGGTCTTATATTAGAATTTGTACAAACTAATAACGCAAGTCCTACAGGCATATGGAGAGACTTTCAATGCGTCCATCGTTCTTGGAGGAACTTGCAAAATTTTGTTGACGCAGGATTGCTCATAGAGTCAGATGTGCCCGACGAGCCTGATGCCACAGATTATCCTGATACATCGTCTGATGCAACAGTTCAATGTCCAGAAAGCTGCTGTAAAAACTGCATGCCCGTTCGAGGTTGTCAGTGTGCATTTTGTCACGACAAAACTTACGAGCCACCACCTACAGGCTAATTTATTCTGAGATATTATTCTGTGAACTGGCCTGATCTGACCCTTTAAGCTTATCAAAGAAATTGGAGAATGGAGACTTTCCTTTCTCAGCGCCAGTATCTAGCTGTTGCTTTAATTGTTCAAAGTCTATGTGGTTGGGATTTGCTCCCACTCCCTTTAGTTCGCCTCTTCTAATCGGTTCTGGCTTTGGCATTTAGTTCTCCTTGAGTTCTATTAGTTGGTCTTTGATTTCTTTCAATTTACAATTATATGGATACCATCCTTTAGGCATATCAGATAGATATTTATTGATAGTATGATCATATATCATAGCCCATTTATTCTGTAGTTCAATAGACTGTGTTTTTATTTTATCTTTCGATGAACTAGTTGAGATTTCAGCATATTCTTCTGCTTCTTTTTTTATTTCATGCCATTCTTCTACGGACTCAGGAATACCGCCCCAATGGAGAATTTTATTGTCAGAAGAAATAACCCACTTCTTGAATTTAAATGGGTTATTGCTTTTAGCTATTAGTTTCTTGGTAAAATTAACAGTATTTAGGTCGTATCCCAAATCCTCTAGTTCATCAAGCGGCATGTAAAGAGGCGAATCGTCTGAGTCGTTTACCGACATTAGGTCTTCTGAAAAATATATTGTTTTAAGAACAATATCTACTTCTTTAATGCTTGCCTTCTCATTGTTGTAGTTGTCGGCAAGCTGGCCCCATGCATAGGCCTTCTTGACTCCATGAATAGCTGTTAAATTAGCTACCAGTTGGCCCAAGTCATCTTTAACCTCTGAAATTTGAGGCATACTTTTTTTATACCAAGACTTTGTTTTCATAGTGTTATATATTTTTTATTTATTAAAAATCCTTCTTTATTATTGTGACGAAGGCGTAATAGACGATAATAGTATAAACGGATTTTGAGGAAAATTTATGTACAAGTATCAAATAATCGGATCATTTTTAGGGACCGCTGTAGGCGATGCTCTTGGCATGACTGTAGAGATGAAAACTCCAGAATTTATTAAAGATAAATATGGCAGGATAACAGACTACATACAGGTTGAGGGAGAAGTTAAATCTAAAGGCGAATGGACCGATGACACACAACTTATGCTTGCGACAGCAGAGGCTATGATTGAAGCAAAAGGCTTTGATATGGATGCAATAGCCGAACATCACAAAAAAGCATATAAAGAATCAACCTTCGGCTGGGGCGCAAGCACTAAAAGTGCCGTAAAAAACATGACAGAAGGCACAGCTTGGCACAAAGCAACAGAAGTAGCCTACTTTGGCCAAGGATCGGGAAATGGCGTTGTCATGAAGCTCCTGCCAGTGGCAGCGTATTGCGCCAAGAAAAAGATAGATTTTAAGGAAGCATCTAAGATACTTTGGAATTTTACTGCAATGACCCACACTAGCACAGTGGCGCAGCAAGCCACTTTTGCTCACTACACTGCACTACGAGATATCTTTGACTCTGGGCAAAGTAAATTTGATTCTGCTACATTTATAAACAAAATACATAAAGATTTAACAGAATATTCTTCTTTTGCTTTTTATAGTGTAGACAAAGAAGAAAACTTGATAAAACAATACGATAGAATCAAAGATCTTCCCCTGATGCTTGATGAATCTAATGATGCAGAACAATTTAGAAGCACTATAGGAAAGGGTGGGTGCTATGTCTATGAAAGCATACCCTTGGTTCATGCTATATTTTTAACTGATCCTATGAATTTTGAATGTGTAATTAATACTGTTAATTATGGCGGGGACACAGGCAGCAATGCTTCTATGGTTGCTGGATTGCATGGGGGACTAGTAGGAGAAAAACAGATACCAAAGAATTTGATTAAGGAATTAGAGGGCAAAGACAGGACTATTGATGTGGCAAACAAATTTTGGGAGTTATTAAATGATTGATGAAACTCACATCTGCATTAATGGAAACTATCTTGAACCCTTAGAAAACCTAAGAGCAAGCCCTACTCCAGGAAAAAAGATTGCAATTCAGGGAGAGCCTCTTGAAATAAGATGTGCCTTCAGGTACCATGACGAAGAGAGAACAATTCTATATATTGATTTAATGAGAGATATCAAAAAGCAATGAATAAAACAATAGTTACAATAACGAATAAAGACTATCTAATAGGAACATATGTAATGTTCTATAGTCTTTTAAAAAATGGCAATATCAACAATTTTACATTTCATGTCATGACTGATGGTGATGTAGATTTATTAAAGCTTAAGGGAACGCTATACAATATATCATCAAAACTCAAAAAAGAAGTTGAGGTAAATATTAGCTTGCTAGATTTTGATGTCAAGGGAAATACTTTAGAGTTTTACAAAAACGCTCTTGCTAAATTTAATGTGTTCAAGCTAGATTATGAAGAATTGGTTTTTTTAGATTCGGACTTATTAATACTTGGTGACATATCTGAATTATTTAATATAGAAGCGGATTTTGCTGCCTGCAAAGACATGGGGACTACTAGTGAATTTAATACAGGGGTCATGCATATTAAAAAGAGTTGGCTGAAAGAAGAATTTTATCATTGGCTTCTTAACTCTGCTGAAAAAAGATTTTCATACAGAGGAGATCAAGAACACATTAATGATCTAGTTAAAAATAACTACGAAGTTATTTCTCCTTACTACAATACCCTAAAAGATCAACATAGACATCTGGGCAGTTGGATACATAATGTAAAAATATTGCATTATATTTCTAAAAAACCATGGCAACCATATAACCCCAATTTACACAAATCTGGCAATCTGGAATATTTAGGAATAGAAAAATTATGGTTTGAATATTTTCATGAATTAAACTTGAAAAACTATTATCTATTTAAAGACAGAACTGAACTCATTAAATATGTTGCAGATCAATATCCAAAAGGGTACGGAGTAGAAGTAGGAGTTCAGGAAGGAAAATTCTCAAAGACAATCTTGGAAAATTGGGATTGTGAAACTCTATTTTTAATTGATCCATGGGAAGAGTTTGAAGAATATAAAAATGACTTAGGAGCAGTTTCTCAAGAGCAGCATGAACATAATCTTAATAAAACTATAGCAAATACATTTGGGTATGATGATAAAGTAGAGATCATAAGAGACTATAGTGTTAACGCTGCCAAAGAATTTCACGATGAAAGCCTAGACTTTGTTTACCTTGACGCTCGACATGATAAAAAAGGCATTAAAGAGGATATTGAGGCCTGGTGGCCCAAGGTGGCCAAGGGTGGGATTTTAGCGGGGCACGACTATGCTAACTATAATAATCCCAATAACTTGATCGAAGTCAAAGAAGTAGTAGATGATTTTTGTCCAGAAGTAAATTGTACTCTTGACGGACCATTCCCCTCTTGGTGGATAAAAAAAACTCAATAAAGCATAATCTAATGTCATTCTTTAAAGGAAAAAATCATGAACATTTGAAATAAAAAGTGCCATGAGTAGAAAGTTTTCCAATAAAAGAATAGTTAAAGTTAGGTCCAAAAAATCTAGAAAGTCCAAGAAAAATAAAAGCAATCCAACTACACCTTCGACCAGTAGCTTGCAGTTGTTTTTAATGACTAAAAACGAAGACAATTTAATAGATGATTGGTTAACATATCATTCTCATCTTGTGGGGCCAGAAAATATTTATGTTATTGATTCTTCTGACTCTAAAAAAGTATTAGAAATTTATGATAAACATCCAAAAATAAATCTGTTTAAAACAAATGAGAATCTTAATGGACTTAGTAATTATATAACATACTTGATTCATAAATATAAAAAAGATTTTGTTATTAAAATGGACACTGATGAATTTTTGGCCTATGAAGAAAATGGGCAAATTAAAAACTCAAATTTTTTAGAACAAATAAATAAATTGCCCAAAACTCAAATGAGATACAGGGCAAAGGGACAATATGTCAGCATTCCCATAGAAAATTGCCAAAGACCCTGCTTTGATTTGCTGGATTTTTTCCCTTTTGATTATAATCTAAGATACAAAGCTTTTTTTCACTCATCAGGATTTGTTGGCATGGACCTAGGAGGGCATCATGGTCAAGCAAAAATTGCTGGCGACATAGAAACTAATTTAGTAGTTATCCATTATCACTTCAAGAGTTTTGATGAATATATTAAACAAACAAAAAAAGTTCTTTTATCACATGGATATATTAAGGAGGAAGACAACGACAATGTTGCATTAAAGAAACTAAAAGAACACAGAGGCAGTGTGTCCCACCACCGAAAAGATTTTTATATAAACTACTTAAAGTCTGGGAAAGAAAAATTTGGAGTATTTTGCGATAAACACCAGGGTACACAAGAAATAGATTTAATAAAAGAAACTCTTATAGGCCAGAATAGACCTCTAGTTAATCCAATAATATCGAAAATGATTGAAATCTATGGCCAAGAAGGATTTGAATTTGTCTTTGAAGATCAATCTAGAGGTCTATTAATGAGACATCCTAGTGACCCTATTACCGATCTACTGAATGATCCAATGGTTAAAAATTTGGAATTCTTGCCCTGGGGAATGGCATGTTCAACAAATGATATAGAACTCTTTCATCGCATGACTAGGAATGTTGATGCACGGAACATATTTATCGTTGGCAACGCATGGGGGTTTAGCGCTATGTGTTTTGCGGCAATGTGCCCTTTAGCAAATATTGATGTTATTGATGCCGAAGATGCTTGCAACCCTGATGTTCAACCTATTTTTGGACCTAGACTTAAAGAATTTACTGCAACGGCAAGAAAAGTTGCAGGCAAACACTATCCAGGAAGAGTCAATATCACAACAGGTTACTCGCCTCAAGATACTCTAAATGCAATTAGGGAAGGTGTGAAATATGATGTAGTATTCATTGATGGAGAACATACCAATGATGCAATGAAAGCAGATTATTATGGTATTAAAAATTATCTATCCGAAAAATGCATCATATTTTTTCATGACATTAGAATTGGTAATTTACATAGTGGCATGAAAGATATTATTGAAAATGCTAAAAAGGACGGGTTTGACTATTTTCAAGTAGATGTTCCTGAATCCAGCTTTGGAATGGGAGTGATTGCAAGAGGAATAAGCCCTTTGTAAGGTGTATGTAAAATGAAAGTACTATACTTAACTCAAGTCCATTCAAGTATCCCCGACCGCTATAAAAACCTTTCTAACATAGTGGCATTGTCCTACAAGGAAAGAAGTAACCAGACAGCCTTCTTTGCTCCCAACACAAGCTGGACAGAAGGCAGAAATCTACTTATCTATTATGCTCACAATACTCCATCTTTGAAAAAGTATGACTATTATTGCTTGTTAGATGAAGACTTAGAATTAGATGACTGGTCAGGGCTAGAGAAAGAAATAGAGACTTTAAAGCCAGAAATTGCTACTCCTCGTTGTTGGGACTATAGTTCAGGTAAACAAACATTCGGCGGGATAACATCACAAAACTTTAAGGTTAATTCTGAAAATTACAAATATCAAACCGTTGATTTTTATGACGCTGCCTGCAACTACTTTTCTCGCAAGGTGTTTTTTGACTCAAGGATATTTCCATATGTTGAAAAGTACGATAAAGATAGCTGGTGGACATCTCAATTTATTCACTTCACTAGAACAAACAAATACTATGCAAATGAGATAGTTCAGTTCAACATGTTTAATATAAGTAATGTTCAGCACAGGCCCTACCCTAGAGGACTTAAATCCTTTAGTGTTGCGGCTCAAGAACAAAGACAAGAACTAGGAAATATTTCTATGTCCGAAACATTAGGTTTTAATTGGCCACTGGAGTTAAGAGTGCATGCATCTAAAAGGAAAATAAAAAATGCCTACAGCAGTAATCACAACCATTAATGATTTTCAAAACACCTTGATATCAAAAATCAAATATCCTGCTATAATAGTAGGAGACTTGAAAACCAATCAAGAAACTTATTGTGGATTTAATTACATCGAAGCGGATTATGATAGCAAACTATCTAGACTTTTACCCTTTAATCATTACGCAAGAAAAAATCTAGGGTACATTGCAGTAAAGAAATCTGATTGCATAATAGATACTGATGATGATACTTTTCCAAGCAAAGATATATTTAGTTGGAAAAATTTTAAACGAGACATAGTAACTTCGCCTGCAACGCCAAATGTTTTAAGACTATTTACAGATCAAAAAATATGGCCAAGAGGATTTCCTTTGGAAGAAATAAATAACAAGCAGGCAATCGAGGCGCGCCCAACAAACTTAGAGCCATCTGTTGTACAGAGTTTGGTAGCTGGCAATCCAGACGTTGATGCTATTTGGAGGTTGACAAGAGAACAAAAAGTGCAATTCGCAGATAACAAATGCTTTGTTCTTGATAACAATGTTTTTACCCAAGGGAACACTCAGGCTACATTATGGATCGATCCTAGTATTTATTATTTACTTTACATTCCTTCAACAGTTTCATTTAGATTCTGCGATATTTTGAAAATGTACGTGGCACAACGATGTCTGTGGGAGCTAGGAAAAAATATGGCGGTATGCTCTCC
>Ga0181590_10000067_pt1 | contig 60377 bp, 53 predicted proteins | sample 071ome_34_FD_132446 | JGI IMG/M metagenome (GOLD analysis project Ga0181590, IMG submission 132446) | Coastal salt marsh microbial communities from the Groves Creek Marsh, Skidaway Island, Georgia - 071411BT metaG (megahit assembly) | ecosystem: Environmental > Aquatic > Marine > Intertidal...
TGGATCGTCGATTTTCAACTTGTCTAGAGCAAGGATAGAAAGAACAACGATTAGACCACCGATTGCACCAATGATAGTCGCTTCGAATGGCGTTGGTTTTGAAGGCTCAGCAGTGATGGCTACTAGACCCGCTAGAGCACCGTTAAGAGCCATAGTTAGGTCTGCTTTCTTGAATAGGATGCGAGCTAGAAGCAATGCACCGATCAAACCACCAGCAGCAGCAGCGTTAGTGTTAGTGAACACAACCGCAACCGCGTGAGCGTTAGCAATATCACCAAGCTTAAGAACAGAACCACCGTTGAAGCCGAACCAACCCATCCAAAGGATGAAGGTACCTAGCGTCGCTAGAGGTAGGTTAGCACCAGGAATCGCGTTAACTTGACCGTTAGCGCCGTATTTACCCTTACGAGGACCAAGCAATAGAACACCCGCTAGAGCAGCTGCTGCACCGGCCATGTGAACGATACCAGAACCTGCGAAGTCAGAGAAACCGAAGTCATCGCCTAGGTTGTACATACCGAATACGTCAGAACCACCCCAAGTCCAAGCGCCTTCTAAAGGATAGATCACACCCGTCATCACTACCGCGAAAGCAAGGAAAGCCCATAGCTTCATACGCTCAGCAACGGCACCAGACACGATAGACATAGCAGTTGCTACGAATACCACTTGGAAGAAGAAGTCAGATGCACCAGAGTAGATAGAACCACCTTCAAAACCGTCTTCACGAGCAGCGAAGTCAGCAAGAACAGCAGCAGAATCAACGTCTACGATGCCTTCTAGGAAGTAGCCGCCGCCGTACATGATGGCGTAACCGCATACTAGGTACATAGTGCAAGAGATTGCGAACAACGCAACGTTCTTGGTTAAAATTTCAGTGGTGTTTTTAGAACGAACCAAACCTGATTCTAGCATGGCGAAACCAGCCGCCATCCACATTACAAGTGCGCCACAAACAAGGAAGTAAAAAGTGTCCATGGCGTACTGAAGTTGGAAAATATTGTTTTCCATAATGCCCCCGCATTAATTCTTCAATACGTTAATTAAAACGTAAAAATTTAAAAGCCAATTCAATTTAATGTTAAGCCAGACTTAACATTAAACCGCGTCAGCACCTGTTTCACCGGTACGAATACGTACGATTTGCTCAAGAGAAGTCACGAAGATTTTTCCGTCACCGATCTTGCCTGTATTAGCTGCTTTAGAAACCGCTTCGATGACTTTCTCAGTGAGAGAATCGTCAACTGCAATTTCTAGTTTTACTTTAGGTAGAAAATCCACCACGTATTCAGCACCACGGTACAATTCCGTATGACCTTTTTGGCGACCGAAGCCTTTCACTTCTGTCACGGTGATGCCTTGAACGCCAATCTCAGACAGTGCTTCGCGCACGTCGTCTAATTTGAATGGCTTGATAACGGCCGTAACCAATTTCATATCAAACTCCTATGTGAGTTGGAGATAAAGCCGGATTTAAAATCCGGCTTTGTTTTTAAACTAGTTCGCAATCAATTATTCGATTGGAAGGCTGTAAGACACTACGAAAACACCACCCATGTCGTAGTTGTCGTCAGTATCTTCAGCTACAACTTGGCTGTAAGTGAAAGATACTTTGTCGTTGTACGCGTAAGAAACGTCTACGTGAGTGTAATCATCAGCGTCTGTTCCTGTGTTAGTACCTAGAGATACAGAGTAATCACCTAGCTCTACACCAGCAGTTAAGTAAGTGTAATCAGCGTCTGAATCCGTTGGGATGTATACAGAAGCAGAGAACATATCCATGCCAACGCTTACGTATACTTCAGCTAGATCGTCGATGTCATCTTCGCCCGCATATAGATAAGTGGCGTAACCAACGTCATAGCTAAGCGCGCCAGCTTCACCTGCAAAACCGAAGTAAAGGTCAGTTTCAGTACCACCAGCTGTGTCACCAGAAGAAGTCCAGATACCAGCGTAAACACCTGAATCCGCTGCGTAATCCAAGCTACCAGAAATTGCAGCTGTACCTAGATCCTGACCGCGCCACAAGTAAGTGCTCGCAAGACCGGCAGAAGCAGACACTTCAGCGTTAGCAACTTGTGCAGTTAGAGCAGAAGCAGATACAAGGCTCGCAATGGCAACAGCTTTAGTTAAAGTTTTCATTAAAAGTTTCCTTCGTTGTGTTTTGGTTGTAATCGCTGCGCGGAAGCTTTTGACCTCCTCTCCCAGCTGAGTGTCGTTGGATTTGCTCAGCTTTAGCGCATTTGTTTTTAGCTTTAATGAGTCGATACCCTTATAAAGCAATGGCAATGCCAACTTTTTAAAACCCAGTAACCACGGGGCCTGCAGCGATTTTGTGCCAGAATTCACAGTTTTAAAGAAGCTCTATAATGTTGCACGCGCACCAATCAAGCCCACTATGAGTGCACGATGTTGATGCTTTTTTAACCATAGCACCAAAATGCCACAGGCTCAGAAAAAGGTTTGAGGGGGGTGTTTCGAAGAAAAAGCGGGTTATCTGACGGCTTGTGACCACTCTAAAAACAAAACCGGGGCAAAACGCCCCGATTTAGTACAGCCTAAGGAGATGTATCGAAACATCTAGGCTTGTACTGCCTTTTTATTGCGCATTTTTTGAGCAGAGAGTGCACATACGGTCATGACCGAGGCACAAGCGAGAGTAAATCCGATGGCGAAGCCTCCAGCACCGGCCTGTGTGGGCACCTCGATGCCGTGTGCGAGCCCGTGAAAAATGGCAAAACCAGACATAACCAAACTTCCAATGCCACTGATGACTTTCTTTTGCTGCAGCCAACTGCCCATCAATACGAATACACCACCCGCTAGAATTGAAGTGACGATCAAGGTTTCAATGGTGCCGGTCGCAACACCATGAATGCCTGTGTGGCCTGCCAAAAAGCCCACCAGCATCATGACCAAAAACCCGCCCGCCAACAACAAGCCTTGCTTACCGGACACACGGGCCGCCATCACGCCCACTGCCAGTAACGCCAGCAAATGATCCAGGCCCATAAGAGGATGAAGAAACCCCGACCCAATCCCCAAGGTAAACTGGGTTTGGTCGTGACCGGGGTGCGCGAATGCCACCGCGGGCAAGCTCAACAGCAATAGTGTTAGATAGCGTTTCATGATGGTTTCCTTTTTTAAATCTTTTTTAACTTTCCGACATCACATTCAAACTGAGCGAGTCGAATGTATCTCTGCGTTTTGATCCACTTGATGACCCGGTATCATCTTATCCAAAACCGGCTCAATACTGTCTTTATGCTCTAACATACCAAAGTCGATGATAAAGCGGATGATGTCACCAATGCCCTTTGTCGTTTCTACGTTCGCCAAAACAAACGGTCGGTCGCCACGCATTTTTTTCGTATCGCGGTCCATTATTTCTAACGACGCTCCCACATGTTCAGCAATGTCGACTTTGTTGATGATCAACAAATCAGACTTGGTAATGCCTGGGCCACCTTTTCGGGGAATCTTGTCACCAGCACACACATCGATAACGTAAATGGTTAAGTCTGAAAGTTCTGGGCTGAACGTGGCTGAAAGGTTATCACCGCCGCTTTCTACGAACACCACTTCTAGTCCTGCGTGTTTGTCTTGTAGGCTTTTGACCGCTGCCAAATTCATGGAAGCATCTTCACGGATGGCGGTATGCGGGCAACCGCCCGTTTCCACACCCATGATGCGATCTTCAGAAAGGGCTTCTTTACGCATCAAAAACTGTGCATCTTCTTTTGTATAAATGTCATTGGTCACGACCGCAATATTGTAGTGATCGCGCATGGCCTGACATAATTTTTCGAGTAATGCGGTTTTACCTGACCCCACCGGGCCGCCAATGCCAACACGAAGTACTTGTTTGCTCATTGTGTTTCCTTAAATTCATACTTGTAAGAGTCGAGCCTGCTCGCCCCCTACGATTTTCCAATTCATCCTACGATCTAAACAATCGCGAGTACTGATGTTCATGTAATGAAGATGCGATGGCTGTGCCCATTAGGCCCGTGCCTATATCCTCGTCCTCTATTTCTAACGCCTGCTCACACACCTGTGCCATGAGCGGAATTAATTGGTGTAAAATCATTTGCCCATCGGTTTGCCCCATGGGCATGGCTTTACTGGCTGAAGCGATTTGATTTTCCGCCCAGCTCCATGCAAACCCCAGTAGAGCCTGCTCCATTGGGATCGACGAAATGACCGCCGCCAGGGCACTCATGGTCACGACCGTTGGATTAGGGCACTGCTCTAAAAGCGACGCTCGCTCAGCATCTTGCCCTAGGTGCCATTGAGCATATGCAGTGCCCACTTGAACGTCCTCGAGATACAGTTCTTTGGTTTCACGAAACGCCAGCAAGGTTTCATTCCAATTTCTTACCGAAACAAAATCGCCGTCCAACCAGGCGCAATACACACGCTTATAAAGCGGTAAGTCCAATTGCCCTAGGCCAAATGCCAAGTTGTCTTGTATCCAATTTTGTACATCATCACGATTCCGACACCAACCAGCATCCAATGCAAACTCCAGCCCCTGTGAATAAGCAAATGCGCCCACGGGCAATGCAGGGCTGGAAAGATGCAACAGTGACAATAAGCTTTGAGCTGATCCTTGATTATTCATCATCGCACTCTAATGGTGGTGCCCATGATGGCCATGATCATCGTCGTGGTGATGGTGATGGCCGTGTCCTTCGCCGGGTGCGTACGCGCCATTTTCTGGCTCGAATGGGGCCTCTTCGTGTTGTACATGAATGCCTAACCCATGGAGCATGTCATCGAGTACGTAATCTTCTTGATAGCGTAAAAACCCCTCGCCAATTTGCAAGGGCACATGGCGATTGCCGAGATGGTAACAACCACGAGCAAACAAGGTGGCGTCTTCTATTGTGGCCGTCGATACCGTTTCATTACTAGCCAATACGATTAAATAGTCACCCTCGTCGTTGGTCAGCACGGTACCATGCCGCAATACTTGACCCCGTTCAATTTGAATGCCCGCATCGCTGCCTGAATCAGTGGTAATTTTAAGTCGACCACGTTTGCGATCATCAAAGCTTAAACTGATGGTCTCGCTGGCTACACCCGCTGGCAAATCTGTATCAAAAATTTTTGTAAATATTTTCATTGTTATTAAAGGAGCAACTCATCGCTGCCCGCCATCTCATTAATTATCAATCAAGATATGGCACTCATGCCATTCTGTAGGCGTCGAGCCTTGCTCGCGACACCTGTTTTCCAATTTGTATTTCTGCGACTCGGTGCTGACCACTTCTAATTAGGTACATTCCCAGCCGTTTAGACAGATCAAATTTTTAATTTTCTGTATTGCGGCTAAAGCTTGATCGCCGAACGCCACCGCACCTCAATAATTAAAATAAGTAATATCTCTGAGCTAACGGAAGACTCTCTGCTGGTTCACAGGTTATCTCTTCACCGTCACAGGTCACCACGTACGTTTGCGGGTCCACGCTCAGCACGGGTTGATAGTCATTCAATTTCATATCCGCTTTTGAAATGGTTCTAGTTTGACTGACAGCACTCAGCCTTTTGGATAACCCTAGCGTTGATAACGTATCGTTTTTTAACGCCGCCTGAGACACAAAACTCACACTGGTTTGTTGCACAGCCTTACCTAATGCACCGAACATCGGCCGATAGTGTACCGGCTGAGGCGTAGGAATCGACGCGTTGGGGTCACCCATAGGTGCGCCCGCAATCATGCCGCCTTTAATGATGAGTGATGGCTTAGTCGCAAAAAAGGCGGGCTTCCAAAGCACCAAATCGGCAAGCTTACCCACCTCGATTGAGCCAACCTCGTGGCTCACACCCATGGTAATGGCAGGGTTGATCGCATATTTGGCAACATAGCGCTTAGCACGGAAATTATCCGCGCCGGTACCATCATCTTCTGGCAAAGGGCCGCGCTGAACTTTCATCTTATGTGCGGTTTGCCATGTGCGAGTGATCACTTCCCCCACACGCCCCATAGCCTGAGAGTCCGAAGAAATCATACTAAAGCAGCCAAGGTCATGAAGAATGTCTTCCGCTGCAATGGTCTCGCGACGAATTCGAGAATCGGCAAACGCAACATCCTCGGGAATGTTGGGATCTAAATGGTGACATACCATCAGCATGTCCAGATGCTCGTCTACGGTATTCACGGTGTATGGGCGGGTTGGATTGGTAGATGATGGCAACACGTTTGGCTCACCTGCCGCCTTGATGATATCTGGAGCGTGGCCGCCGCCCGCGCCTTCGGTATGGTAAGTATGAATCACGCGGCCTTTGAACGCGGCGAGCGTGTCTTCAACAAAACCGGACTCGTTTAAAGTATCCGTGTGAATGGCCACCTGCACATCGTGCTCTTCCGCCACCGTTAAACAACAATCAATGGCCGCTGGCGTTGTGCCCCAGTCTTCGTGCAATTTTAACCCCATGGCGCCGGCTTCAATTTGCTCATGCAAAGCTTGAGGCAAACTGGCGTTGCCTTTTCCAAGGAAACCAATATTCATAGGCAAGTCATCTACGGCTTGCAACATTTTACCAATATGCCAAGGGCCCGGTGTACAGGTGGTCGCATTGGTGCCCGTCGCGGGCCCGGTACCACCGCCAATCATTGTCGTCACGCCACTCATGAGCGCCTCTTCGATTTGCTGTGGGCAAATAAAATGAATATGCGCGTCAATCCCACCGGGGGTGATGATTTGCCCTTCGCCGGCAATAACTTCCGTACCGGGACCCACTTCGATGGTCACCCCTTCTTGAGTGTCTGGGTTTCCCGCTTTACCAATGGCGAGGATGCGCCCATCTTTTAACGCGATATCGGCTTTCACCACACCCCAGTAATCTAAGATCAAGGCGTTGGTGATCACGGTATCTGGAATAACACCATCCGCATGGGCGCTTTGACTCTGTCCCATACCATCGCGAATCACCTTACCACCACCAAATTTCACCTCGTCGCCGTAAACGGTGAAATCTTTTTCAGGTGTAATAAACAATTCGGTATCACCTAAACGAACTTTGTCGCCAACAGTGGCGCCGTACATATCGGTATAGGCTTTTCTACTTATTCTCATATTCTAATCCTCTATATCCTTTCGCCCGCAAGCAGTCGCCCACATTTTTTTAGCGTTAACGAGGCAGCTGATCCGAGACATAAAACCTTTTTTAAAGAGGCGCATACGTATTTGGTATGTAACGATGTAAAAAAGATTTTGAGCTTCGCTGCCCTGCGGGTAACTAGTAGCAGTAACGCAGGTAGCTACACAGCGCCTTGTATATCACCGCGGAAACCGTAAACCTCACGCTTACCAGCATAAGCCACTAACTCCACCGTCCGTGTCTGCCCAGGCTCAAAGCGCACAGCAGTACCTGCAGCAATATTTAAGCGAAAACCTTTGGTCGGCTCACGATCAAAACGCAGCGCTAAATTGGTTTCATAAAAATGGTAATGGCTGCCCACTTGAATCGGTCGGTCACCAAGATTCGCCACCTCAATAGAAATGGTCTGGCGACCGACGTTTAATTCGATGTCCCCATCGGCGGGGATAATTTCACCTGGGATCATAAAATATCCTCTTCATTCATTTTCATGGGGTACGCCGTTAACACCATGATCATACTGCGCATCATTCTGGCTAACCCATCCTACTATTAAAAAATCTTTCCATTCGCGTGAGAAGCACGCATCTATCTCTATGTAATACGACCACAAGAGCGTTAGTGAGGCAGCTCCTACAGATATATTCGATATTTAAAGCGTTATTGAGGAAGCGAATACAAGGCAAAACTTTTTGAGAGACCGGAGTTTGCTTTAGCAAATGAGGATCTCGATAAAATTTTTAACGCCGTAATCGCGTCGCAAATAGCTTTAAAACTAAGCGATTGGGTTGTGGACGGTAACGAGTTTAGTCCCATCTGGAAACGTCGCCTCTACCTGCACTTCATGGATCATTTCTGCAATGCCATCCATCACTTGATCACGGTTTAACACCTGCCTGCCGTCATTCATCAGCTGGGCAACGCTCTTACCGTCTCTGGCCCCTTCCATAATAAACGCAGAGATCAGTGCAATGCTTTCTGGATAATTTAGTTTGACGCCTCTGTCTAAACGTTTTTGTGCCAGTTCAGCAGCCACAAATAACAAGAGTTTATCTTTTTCTCTTGGTGATAATTCCATTGATAATATTTCCTATGAAATCGTATTCGATGTTCTTATTAAAATCAGGTTCGCCAAATTCTAGGGGGCATGGCTTGTTTATTGATCACAATAGGTCGCAGCCGCGCCCATAATGATTCAAAGACATGTTTAACCTGCTCCGATTTATCCGATAACATTCGCGCCACAAATACATTCGGTTTCTGAGTAAATGCCAGTTTTGCTGGTGCGATATCTGAATTCAAGGTCTGTTGCCACTCGATCAGTTCTGTTTCTAACGCTTCGCTCATGATGTCACGGTTAATCACAAACGTGGCAAACACATTTAAGCCCTGTAAACCCGGCCGACCACTTTGCAGTGATGATGGAGCACTAAGATTTAAGCTATCCATGAAAAGTGGCCTGCCGTCTTGTTGAATCTTAAAGGATTGCTTTAGTTGACCTTGCTCAAAATGATCACCACTTTCAAATCGCCCTAAACAGGTTATATCCCAGCCAATAAATAGGCCTGACCCTGTAATCTGAATGTCAGTCCTTAATTCTCCATTCGCGCCGTTAAACACGATATTTTCTTGTGGTAAATATTCCACAACCGCTTCATTGCCTACCGAGATATCAACAAATTGCCCTTGAGCGAAACCACTGATATTACGGTAAATTTTCCCCGCAGAGGGTGTTGTCATGAGCAGGTGTGCACGTTCAGTGGCTCTAAGTTGAATGGACAACCTATCCCCTCCAACTAAACCACCCGGCGGATGCAATAAATAGAAATGCAAACATGAGGGTCCCTCGGGGAAAAACGGTCGCTGCACTCTTAACGGACCATAGTGCTGAGTCCTTCCCATGACCGTACGGCCATTGTCCTCATTAAATTCACCTGAAAATTGCGCAAGCCACTGCTCAGTATTGGACGCAGGTGACGTCACCGCGGATGATGCTTCCGGAGCGTCTATTTCTTTTAAGACTGTACTGCTCATCTGATGCCTTATGCTGTTTACACCTTGTTTTTTACGCTACAAACAAGGCGTCTATCGCCAGAGATTATCTAACCAAATGGTCAATTACAATATTTACCGTCCCAATGGGCTCAACTGTTTTCTGCGCTCTAACATAGTGCAGGCGCAGAACCCATTTCGGTAGGCTTTAAATCGCCAATAATCTCTGGACGTCGTCCGACGATTTCAATTTGGCTTGATCACCCTCAGATACAACACGTCCGCGCTCCAAAATAATATAATCATCTGCTAGGGCCGTCGCGAAATCTAAATACTGTTCTACTAATACGATGGCCATATTGCCGCGCTCGCGTAGTAGCTCGATGACTTTTTGGATGTCCTTTATGATGGAAGGCTGAATGCCTTCTGTTGGTTCGTCTAAGATAAGCATTCGAGGCCTAAGCAGTAAAGCCCTCGCTATCGCTAACTGCTGTTGCTGACCACCGGATAAATCCCCCCCACGCCGGTTCAACATTTGTTTTAAAACAGGAAATAATTCAAACACTTCCTCATCTATAAAACGTTGTTTTTTCGTTAAACTCGAAAACGCCGTCTTTAAATTTTCTTCCACGGTCAGCTGTGAAAAAATATGGCGACCCTGTGGCACATAGGCGATGCCATTTTTTGCCCGATCAAAAGGCGCTTGCTTGGCAATAGAGTCGCTATCCCACAGAACATCCCCCGCACCCGGCGTAAGATGGCCTGACAAGGTTTTCATAAGTGTGGTTTTTCCAACACCGTTGCGCCCTAACACGCAGGTGACCTTGCCAATTTCAGCCGTCATCGAAACATCGTAAAGGGCTTGGCTGGCACCATAAAACACATCCACATTTTTGACTTCTAACATGCCTACCTTCCTAGATATACATCGATGACTTGTTGATCACTTTGTACCTTGGCCAGCGAACCCTCGGCCAACACAGAACCCTCGTGCAGCACAGTCACTTTGCAATCTAAGGCTTCAATAAAATCCATATCATGCTCCACCACTACCAAAGAGTGATGTTTAGCTAGCCGCTTAAACAGCTCAGCGGTTTTCATGGTTTCTTCATCCGTCATGCCCGCCGCCGGCTCATCAATGAGCAATAGCTCCGGCTCCTGGGAAATCAGCATACCGATCTCTAGCCATTGCTTCTGGCCATGGCTCAAGTTAGCCGCAAGATCGTCCGCTCGGTCTTGCAATGCAATTAGCTCTAATATTCCCTCGATTTTACTTCGCTGTTCGTCAGTTAAGCGATGAAACAACGCCTGCCAGATGCTGCGATTTCCCTTTAGGGATAACTCCAAATTTTCGAAAACGGTTAGGCTTTCAATCACACTGGGTTTTTGGAATTTACGGCCAACACCCAAGTTAGCCACTTCTGCTTCATCGTGTTGAGTAAGATCGATACTGCTCTTAAACATCACGGTTCCACTGTCAGGTTTGGTTTTGCCGGTGATGATATCCATCATGGTGGTTTTACCTGCACCATTTGGACCGATAATGGCTCTCAATTCGCCAGGCTCAATGCGTAAGCTCAAGTTATTGATGGCCTTAAAGCCATCGAAACTTACGTTGACACCATCAAGGTAGAGAGCAAATTCATTTGGAATGTGCTTAGCTGGAATGCTCATTATGATTGCTCTCCTCTTGTCGCCAACCGCTCCATTAAAGCGCGATACCAATTCGACATTTTGCCATCACCTTCTTTTAGGTTTTGCACAAAGCCAACGATGCCTTTCGGTAGGTACAGGGTCGATAACACAAATAGTCCGCCCAGCATGAACAACCACAGTTCAGCAAACGCGCCAGTAAAGTAAGTCTTCGCGTAGTTCACAGCCAATGCACCTAGGACAGCACCAAACAGCGTTCCACGACCACCAACGGCCACCCAAATAATAATTTCAATGGAATTGATAGGTGAAAACTCACCCGGGTTAATGATACCGACCTGCGGCACATAAAGCGCCCCAGCAATGCCTGCCAGCATGGCGGATACAACAAAGACAAACAATTTGTAATATTCCACTTTGTACCCTAAAAAGCGCGTACGCATCTCCGCATCACGAATGCTGACCAATACACGCCCTAACTTGGATAGCGTAATCCAACGGCAAACAAAGTAGCCAAATATTAAGAATAAAGCTGAGGCAACGAATAGGACGTTTCTCGTGCCATCACTTTGCAGGTCGAACCCTAGAATGTCTTTGAAGTCGGTTAGGCCATTGTTACCACCGAAGCCCATGTCATTTCTGAAAAACGCCAACATCAATGCATAGGTCAATGCCTGCGTGATAATCGATAAGTACACGCCCGTCACACGAGAACGGAACGCCAACCATCCAAACACAAAGGCCAAAATGCCAGGTGCCGCTAACACCATGATCATAGCGAACCAGAATTGGTCGAAACCAAACCAATACCATGGCAGTTCAGACCAGTTTAGAAACACCATGAAATCCGGTAACTCGGGGTTTCCATAAACCCCGCGATCGCCAATCTGACGCATGAGGTACATCCCCATGGCGTAGCCACCCAAAGCAAAAAAGGCCCCGTGCCCCAAACTTAGGATGCCGCAGTAGCCCCAGATCAAGTCCACAGCTAATGCTAACAAGGCGTAGCAGAGGTATTTGCCCGTCAGCGTTAAGGTATAGGTCGATACATGAAAGATGGAATCACTTGGAAATACCAAGTTACAAAATGGGAAGAGCACTGCGATCAACAAGAGACCCGCCACTACTCGCTGACCACCTTTATCACCAACCAGTAGGCGGGTGATCGGCCCCATTGGCACGTTAGATACTGAATTTGCCGTGGTCATGAATCAATCCTCCACCGCACGACCCTTCAGGGCAAACAGCCCGCGAGGTCGTTTTTGAATAAATAGAATAATGGCCACCAACACTAAAATTTTTGCTAACACCGCACCGGCCATCGGTTCAAATACTTTATTGGCAATGCCCAACGACATTGCGCCGACTAAGGTTCCCCACAAGTTGCCAACACCGCCAAATACCACCACCATAAAGCTATCGATGATGTACGCCTGACCTAAATTAGGGCCGACATTCGTCAGTTGACTCAATGCCACACCGGCCACACCTGCGATGCCAGACCCGAGGCCAAACGTCAGCGCATCGACCCAACCGGTTTTTATTCCCATAGAGCTAGCCATTGGGCGATCCATAGTCACTGCGCGCATTTGCAGACCAAAAAGGGTTTTCTTTAATACCAAGGCCAACCCTGCTAACACCAGCAAACTGAATATGATGATGTACAGACGGTTAAATGTGAGGTCCAGACCCGGGTTAACTGAAAAGGTGCCGGCCATCCACTCGGGTGTCACCACATCTTGATTCAACGGACCAAAAATACTGCGTACTGCTTGCTGTAGAACCAAGCTAATACCAAACGTCGCTAACAATGTTTCCAGTGGGCGTCCATACAAGTGGCGAATCACTCCACGCTCAATCAGCACGCCGACTAAGCCCGATACCAAAAACGCCGCTGGAATCGCTACAACCAAGGATAAGCCAACATGATTTGGCATCAGCTGCTGTATCACATACGTGGTATAAGCCCCGAGCATAATCATCTCGCCATGGGCCATATTAATGACCCCCATCACCCCAAAAGTAATGGCCAAACCGATGGCGGCTAACAATAAAACGGCACCCAATGCGATACCAAAGTAGATGTTTTCAATGAGCCCATTCAGTTGAATCAACTCTTCGATTTGAGAGAGAGTTTTACTTGCTAATTCGATTTCTTTTTGTGAATAGCCAAGCGTGGCATCCTGACTTCTTTGAAGGTAGGCGTTTAAGCCCACACGCACTTCTGGGTATAGGCTGCGTTCAAGACTTAGCAGAGCATCGATACGCACTTGTTCATTTTCGTTATGAAGGTCAACCAGCGCCTTCGCCGTACCCAATATCTTTAGCACCGAACCGTCATCTTCATTAGCTATGGCTTTTGTTAGTAAACCATAGGAGTCTTGATCGGCCGACTTTAGTAGATCCAGTGCAGCCTGGTGGCGAATGTTCACCTGTTTAGAAAAGATTTGTAGCTCCGCTATGTAGTTTTTTAGTTCACGGCGGAGGTTATTATTAATACCAATTTTCTTGAGTTTTCTTTTTTTGAACTCACCGAGCAATTCATTCGTCAGGTAATCTGTTGCCAAAAATAATTTCTCTTGCTTTATAACGGTGACAACCGCATTGCTCTTTTTGACATACTGAAGATCGCCATTCAGTAACAAGGTGAATAGCGACAAAATTCTTTCATCTTCAAGCTGCATAAGCTGAGATAATAGTAGGGATTTCTCATCATAATCAGCACTGGGTAACGCATTTATAAGCTGATTAAATGAAGGGGCTGAGCTCTCTGCATCTACAACCATGCCTGATGAGTCTTTTGACTCAACCAATGCAGGCTCGCCTTGGGATAACGCGGCATGGGTGCTAATTGTAAAAATTGCACTAAAACAAGTGAAAAGGAAAACGGAAATACCGTTTATTATTTTCCTTTTAAACATCATGGGACCACCTTAAGCACTTAACACAGCTAAGCGCTGATATTTACAAAAAGGTCCCGATCACGCAGCGTGACCGAGACCCATCGACTAGATTGACCCCGGTTTACTGGCCTGCCACTTCAGAACCAGCACACACCTTAGTCACGGTGTTGTAGTTACCACACTCCAGACCTTTCCAGTCTGATACTAGGTTTTTGCTTTCAGGTAGGTAATCAGTCCAAGCATCGCCTTTCACTTCGCTATCGGTTTTCCAAACGATATCGAACTGACCATCTTCTTGAATTTCACCGATCAAGACAGGTTTAGATAGGTGGTGGTTAGTATTCATTACAGCAGTACCGCCCGTCAGGTTTGGCACTTCTAGGCCGTACATTTTGGTACGTACTTTATCCACCTCTGTGCTACCTGCCAATTTAACGGCTTCAGCCCACATTTTGAAACCGATATAGGTGGCTTCCATTGGGTCATTGGTCACACGATCTTCATTCTTAGTGAAAGTATGCCAAGTATCGATGAAGTCATCGTTCGCTTTGGATTCAGCACTCATGAAGTAGTTCCATGCAGCCAAGTGACCAACAAGGGGTTTAGTATCGAAACCAGATAGCTCTTCTTCACCTACTGAGAATGCAACAACAGGAATGTCTTCCGCGCTCACACCCTGGTTAGCCAATTCTTTATAGAAAGGCACGTTCGCATCACCATTAATGGTAGACACCACCGCCGCTTTTTTACCCTTTGATCCGAATTTTTTAATGTCGGATACGATGGTTTGCCAATCGCTATGACCAAACGGTGTGTAGTTCACTAGGATATCTTTTTCGGCAACACCCTTGCTCTTTAGGTAGCTCTCTAAGATCTTGTTTGTAGTACGCGGATAAACATAGTCCGTACCCGCAAGCACCCAACGCTTAACGCCTTGATCCATTAGGTAGTCAACAGCTGGAATCGCTTGTTGGTTCGGCGCGGCGCCAGTATAAAATACGTTTTTCGAAGATTCTTCGCCTTCATATTGCACTGGGTAGAAAAGCAAACCGTTTAACTCTTCAACCACAGGTAAAACAGATTTACGAGAAACCGATGTCCAACACCCAAAAATAACATCGACTTTTTCTTTCTCTAATAGCTCACGAGTTTTTTCTGCAAACAATGGCCAGTTTGACGCTGGGTCAACCACCACTGGTTCTAATTTTTTGCCCAGTAAGCCGCCTTTCTTGTTTTGCTCTTCTACCATCATTAAGACCGTGTCTTTCAATGTGGTCTCAGAAATGGCCATGGTGCCTGAAAGCGAGTGCAACACACCGACCTTTATCGTATCGGCAGCCTGCGCAATGGCGGCACCTAATGTGAGGGCAGCGACCCCTGCTACTTTCGCAAATGGTTTAATCATCCTAAAGTTTCCCGTTGTGTTTTGGTTGATGTCGTGTTGTTGTTCAACTCTAATTGCAACGGGTATGCCACCCTGTAAAACCAGCATGAAAACTGACTGCCTGCTCAAAACGACCCAGTTTCTCGCCCGCAAATAAAGCAAGGGCGTGATTGTGCGCGCCATTTCAGCGCATTAAAATTTCGTATTTTTTAATTCACTCGCCCGTGCGCACTTAAATAGACGCCAGAATGCACCTCATTGATGATAGAAAATAGGAAAAAAGGATTAATTATGCTTAGTGCCTATTTTCGAAGCACAAAAAAAGCCCGCTACTTTCATAGCGGGCTTTCTATGACGCAATATTAATGAATGATTAAACTGCGTCGGCGCCGGTTTCACCGGTACGAATTCGAATCACTTGCTCTAGTGTTGACACAAAGATCTTACCATCACCAATCTTGCCACTGTTCGCAGCAGAAGAAACGGCTTCGATCACTTTGTCGACCAAGTTGTCGTCAATGGCAATTTCTAATTTCACTTTTGGTAAAAAATCTACCACGTACTCAGCGCCACGATACAATTCTGTGTGGCCCTTCTGACGACCAAATCCTTTCACTTCCGTCACGGTAATACCCTGAACACCGATTTCCGATAGGGCTTCACGTACGTCATCTAATTTGAAAGGTTTAATAATGGCCGTAACCAATTTCATAGTTCTCTCCTTACATTAAAAAAGCCGGCTCAGTGAGCCGGCTTACTGCTTTAAATTAAAATTCAGTAGATGCACTTAAGTAAAACAGAACGTCATCATCTGTGAACTCATAGTCAACATAAGTAACAGTTACGCCCACATCAAAACGATCGATCGTTTTAGATACAGTGGCACCTAAGTCAATAACATCATCACCATAGATATCGTCATTGTCTAGAAGATAACCGGCGGATAAATCTAACGCCAAATCATTTGGTAATTCTGAACTGTGAGCTAGGCCTAAGTGAGTGGTTTTGTAGGCATCGATATCATGATAGATAGACGCCGTGATAGCACCCTTGGTCACATTTGCGTAAACCTCAGCAGTATCAGCACCCGCATCAATAAAGTTATAGGTGGTGTAGCCTAGGTCAATCTCTAAGCCATTCGCTTCCATTCCATAACCCACATACACATCATACTCAACGTCTGTGTCTGTGCCGTCATCCACATTGGACAACCACGTACCTACATACAAACCTGATTCGTGGGCGAAATCTACACCACCTTGTAAGGCAGGGCCGTTATCAGAGTATGAGAATCCACGAAACACATAGTCTGTTACCAAAGCAGCGTTAAAGGACACCTCTGCCTGAGCGGCTTGAGTGGTTAGGGCACCGGCCGATACAAGACTGGCAATGGCTACAGCTTTAGATAGAGCTTTCATAGTTAGCTTCCTTCTAGGTTGGGCTTACGTTGTTATTATTCCTGCACGTATAACTCTGTAGGCTATCCAAATTGGTGCTTGGCGCATTCTGTCAGCACCAATTTAGGCCAATATGTCTTAACTTACTCCCCTAAAGCTGTGTTTTTCAAGTAAAAAATGCCAATTTCTACTAATTTCTTGACCAATTTAGGAAGGGGAGGGCGTTTTGGGCCAATGAACGCTTGAAGAGCGTCTCGAGAGAAATAAAAAAGGCAGCCCTAAGGCTGCCTTTTGAAGTATTAATCGTAAACTACGATTAGAATTCAGCAGAAGCGCTCAAGAATACTAGAGTCTCGTCAGCTTCATTGAACTCATAATCAACGTTAGTCACTGTTAAAGCTAGGTCAACAACGTCGAAAGAACGGCTAACAGACGCAGACATGTCTACGATATCGTCGCCCCACACTTCTTCACCGTCAACTTTGCCATCCATCAAGTAACCAGCAGATAGGTCAAGAGCAAGTTCAGCAGGTAGTTCTGCGCTGTAGGCAAGACCAAGGTAAGTTGTGTTTGCTTCTTGAACGTCGCGATAAATTGACGCAGTAACCGCACCACGAGTTACATTTGCATATACCTCAGCAGTGTTAAATTCATCAAACTCAACGTAGTTATAAGTGGTGTAGCCTAGGTCGATTTCGAAATCGCCCGCTTCCATCCAGTAACCAACGTAGATGTCGTATTCTGTATCTGTGTCAGTACCGTCATCCAAGTTTGATGCCCATGCACCAACGTAAGCGCCAGACTCATGTGCGTAGTCCACGCCACCTTGAAGTGCAGCACCGTCGTCAGTGTAAGAGAAACCACGGAATACGAAGTTAGATACTAAAGACGCATTGAAAGACACTTCTGCGTTTGCAGCAGTAGAAGTCATTACGCCTGCAGTGGCTAGAGAAGCAATGGCAACCGCTTTTGCTAAAGTTTTCATAATATTTTCCTTATCAGAATTATTATTGGTTTTGATAGGGATCACTCCCGAATTCAAGTCTCCGAATCTTGCTGCCGTATCACACTCAACGAAGGAAAGAGTTGATACATGTTTTAAATCAATTTTGGTCGCGGTGATGCACAGTTAAATTTTGAGCAAAATCACTCAGCACCAAATTGTTTTTACAGGAATCGGAGTCCACCCAACATCGGCAACAGGAGAGAGTTGTTTTCGAAACCAGGCTTAGATTTAAGTTATTCCGGTTTTGGAATCTTTTTCAACAAAATTGAAATGAATTTGAAGTTTTATTCGGAAATTTGAGATATTGGCAAGCTTTGACTACTCCCTTAGAAATAGACGCACTAAAAGTTTGCTCTGTGGTAAACTTTGCACGCACTGAGGAGCAACATTTTATGAACCAAGACGTACTTAAAAAATTAGCCGCACAAATATCGGACATCCTGCCAGATACTATGCGAGTGGATGCTCAAAAGAACATTCAAGAGATCCTTGCTCGACAATTAAACAAACTCAATATGGTCAGTCGAGACGAGTTCGATGCACAACAAGCGGTATTGTTGCGCACAAGAGAGAAATTAGAGGCCCTAGAGCTTGCAGTGAAGGATTTAGAACAACAGTTGTCTGATAAATAATTGTTATCGAACAAGGAACTCGACGCGTCGATTTTTGCTGCGTCCTCGCGCACTTTTGTTACTCGCGATAGGTGCGCTTTCACCCATCCCCTTTACCGTTAATGTTTGGGCAGGAATACCTAAATCAATTAGATATCGCCTAACCACACGTGCACGCTCTTCACTTAGTTTTAAGTTATAGACCGCACTGCCCTGATCATCAGTATGCGCGACGATGCGCAAATGCAGTGTTGGGTTTTCGAGTAGTTTATCTGCTAACTCTAATAAACGGCCTTTCGCTGCGATGGTCATCCTAGCTGAGTTCGACTGAAATTGAATGGATGACAAACCGTCTTGGTAAAATGCACAGCCCTGATCGTTTATTTCAAAGCCTTTATGAGTTGCAGGACAGTCATCAAAGGCATCCGCCAAGCCATCTTCGTCCGTATCTGTATGGCGCCCTGCGGCTGTGGCCGGTAATAAATTAATGGCTGCCAATGCTCGATTGACTTTGGTCGATGACAATCCAAAGCGTTTTACTAGCGTGAGACTAAGAATACTCGCATCTTGATCATAGGCATCCCATTCAAGGCGAGTACTCCAATCTTGATTAATCATATATTCCAAGCCGATACCGGTTGTCATTTGCATAGGCGTGCTTTGTTCATAGGACACGTTACTCGTGGTGTTAAATATTTTTGATGCGCCAACTTTCGCGAACACGCCGATGCTACCAGAGCGATAACGCTCACCCTTAAAATAGTGATGCACAAACGCATGAACACCTGCCGCCTTGTAGGTAAGCTCACCCTGTTGTTGATTCGGTGTTGTGAGTTGCACACGCCCCATGTCACTCACATAGCCTTCCATAGTGAAGTACTCGTTAAAATCCCAACCCGCCAGCAATTTTAACGATCGATCTTGATTTTCACGAATCTCATATCCTGATTGATCCGTATGCGGGTTTAATTGACTCATGCCCATACCGCCCCCAAGATAGACGTCCATGCCATCGTGCCAGCTGGGCTCAAACCATTCCTTCTTCCAGTCCAATGCCTGCGTCGAAAATGACCATGACAGCAATGCCAACAGCCAACCCATCCGGCGCACGCATAACAGCGCCATCAAAGCCCATACTGACCATGAAAGGCTGCCTACGCCAGAAACACTGGTTTTAACCGGCTGACTCTCGTGACCGCTTTGAATTTGATCGTCCAGATAATCCGCTACGCCATTGCCATCGCTGTCTTTTACGGATTCCTGAGCATCTGACACACCATCATTATCACTGTCAGTGTCAATGTAGTTGGGAACACCATCGCCATCCGTATCGATCAGCCGATCACCATTTGGGTTTTCCAAGCCATCGTCAATGCCATCGTTGTCACTATCAATGTCTAAATAATCTGGGATGCCATCTGAGTCTGAATCGACGGGCTGTTCGTCATCGCCTTTTTCAATCACATCAGAGATACCGTCTCCATCACTGTCTCCGCCCATATCATTGGCCGATTCTTCGGCGTCCAAATAGCTTGGAATACCGTCTCCATCTAAATCGTTTGCATGGGTAGACGGGTCGTTGTCTGCATCCACATTTAAATCTTCATCCGCAGTGGCCACGCCATCACCGTCATCGTCGCGATCCAGAGCGTTGATCAGCCCATCGCCATCTGTATCCATGGCCAAGCCTTTATTGGTGAGTTCCTTGCCATCCGGAATGCCATCGCCATCCGTATCGGCTCGACTGGCGTCGGTACCTAATGCCATTTCGCGAAGATCGCTAATACCATCGCCATCACTGTCGCGCGCGACGCCGCCATCGGCATCGTCATGTGGGTCACTGCCTTGCGCCGTTTCATCAACATCACTGACACCGTCGCCGTCATCATCTTGATCCACCGCGTTTACTATTCCGTCACGATCTAAATCACATACACCCAAGCTCACCATCGGGCTGCAGTTATCGAGCGGGTCTGAACCATTTTGAGTTTCGTGTATGTCTTGAATACCATCTTGATCCGAATCACTTGCCGCATTGTCAGGATTTGTATCTAGATCATTCGGTACACCATCACCATCACGATCATTGCTGGTCACCGACACCGACACCGTCTTCGCAAATTCTGAATAGGCAGCGCCATTCCATTGGTAGTCACTAAAATCTACGAAGAACTGACTACCGGCTGCAGGGGAGAGAAGATCAATATTCAGTGTGTGGGTCTGCTTGGTCGAGTCGAATACCAATACGCCCGATGAGGTTACAAAATCAGAATCCGCCAGCGCAGTGCCACTGCGGGTTGAATAACGCAGCTTAAGTTCACCCGATGTGATCTGACGGCTTAATGCAACAGAGACGGCCGCCATTTCAGACGCACTGTCCACTGTCATGTTCGACGCCACCAGTTGAGGCATCTCTGCCTGACACTCTTTCGATAAAATGACAAAATTCGATACTTCGTGAATATTGGTCGCACCGCCATTGCTTGCGAGCAAAGAAATATTCACCTTATCAGGTAAGGGGCCGTTGTCGGCCGGCACATCATAGTCAACGATGATAGGAAGCAAGCCATTACCGGTGTCTCGCCAAACGTTCAGCAAGCCGTTCGCGCTTAATGTCACTTTCCAGTTTTGCCCTGCTTCGTTGTTACCCAAAGCAGGTGTGAGGGAAGCCGAACCGGTTAAATACTGATAACCAAATAGGCCCTGGCCTCTGCCTCTTACTGACACGGCATTCGAACGCACCCCGACGCCACCCGAGCGTCCCTCAGACCCTTGCGAGTACATGCCGTATTCATCTATACCTATACCCAGATAGCCACCAGCAAAGCCAGACTCGTATATGCCTTTAAACGGCAATACCACTTGCGAATAACCCAGTGAGCCGCCACGTCCGCCCAATTCTGGGTCGACTCCGCCGTCGGAAAACACCACCGCAAACCCGTCGCCGTAACGTTCAGTATTTGTTCCCCATTGGCCACCAAACGCATGAAGGCGGAAATGCAGCTCAATGTCACTTGTGGTAGTGACTTGCTTAGTGAATACAAACCCTTCGTTCTGATATGAACTGGCCTCAGTCAGTCGCAAGCGGCCATTGTCTGCATTCCAGCTTAAAGGGGCCCCTAGGGTTTGGATGTTGTCTTCGCCTAACACATCACAGGTATGAATAGGGGAAGTACCAGCCCAGGATAGCAAGGAAAACATCCACCCAATCACTACAAGACTCACTCGTTCTAATCCGATCATGACCCGCGTTGTCCGTTTTAAATAAATGCCGTTAGTTTAAAAACTGTACAGTTCTGCAACCACTGGCTGAGGCCTCATTTCACTCTTACTTTCGTCATAGGTTTGAATTCAGTCCGATAGGCGATGCCTTTCTCAACTAGGCTTCTTACACTTTCATGTCACTATGGAATAAGGATGTTCTATGTCACTGGCTGTGTTGTATTCACGGGCAAAAGTCGGGATTGATGCGCCCCTGGTCGAAGTCGAAACTCACCTCAGTAATGGCCTGCCGAGTTTTTCCATCGTGGGTTTACCCGAAACCACAGTGAAAGAAAGCAAAGACCGAGTGCGCAGTGCCATACTCACCTGCGGTTTTGAGTTTCCCGCTAGCCGCATTACCGTCAACCTTGCACCTGCCGATTTACCCAAGGATGGAGGTCGCTTCGATATGGCGATCGCATTGGGGATTTTAGTGGCCAGTGGGCAATTGCCCGAAGACACGATTCAACAGCATGAGTGGATCGGCGAGCTGGCACTCACGGGGGCCATTCGACATGTGGATGGGGTCATTCCGGCCGTGCTAAGTGCCCACGCCAGCCACCGCGAGTTAATCCTGCCAACGGACGATGCCGAAGAGGCCAGTTTAAGCCGCCGCCCCTGCAGACACGCGGACCATCTGTTGAAAGTCTGCCGTTATCTGAGCGACGGCGAAGCCCTCAACGAGGTGAGCCCCACCCCCTTGCAAGAAGAAGTTTTTTACGGGCCAGACCTAGCCGACATACGGGGTCAGGAACACGCAAAACGCGCTTTGGAGGTAGCTGCGGCTGGTGGCCATAATCTGCTCATGAGCGGCCCTCCTGGTACTGGAAAAAGCATGCTTGCCCACGCACTCCCCGGCATTCTGCCCCCTTTAAATGAACACGAAGCCCTGCAAGTGGCTTCTCTTTACAGCGTGTCTCGTCAATCACAGCGTCCCTATTTTTTAACTCGCCCGTTCCGCCAGCCTCATCACACCTCCTCCGGCGTCGCCTTGGTGGGGGGCGGAACCCATCCGAAACCCGGTGAAATATCATTGGCACACCATGGGGTGCTGTTCTTAGATGAGATTCCTGAATTCAGCCGCAGCGTGCTGGATGTCATGCGAGAGCCCTTAGAAACGGGTCACATCAGCATTAGCCGAGCCGCACAACAGGTGGACTACCCAGCTCAATTCCAGTTAGTGGCGGCTATGAATCCCTGCCCTTGTGGATATCTCAAACAACCCAACAAACGCTGTGGTGACTGCAGCGAAGCCAAGGCCCAGAAATATCAAAGCTCGGTGTCTGGGCCTTTGTTGGATCGCATCGACATTCAAATCGAAGTACCAGCCCTACCCAAAGGTTTGCTCACCAGTGATGCGACTCAGGCAGAATCAAGTCAAACCGTGGCTCAACGGGTACTAAAGGCTCGACATCACCAGCTGGCTCGTCAGGGTAAGCCCAATGCACAGCTTGACCATCACGCCATTCAATCTGTGTGCGGATTGCAGCCTGAGCTCAAGATTCTTTTAGAAGACGCCCTCGATCGACTGGGCCTCAGTGCCCGGGCCTACCATAGAATATTAAAAGTGGCGCGAACCATTGCCGACCTGAATGAAAGCCAGGATATTGAGAAGGCCCACTTGATGGAGGCACTGAGCTATCGACAGATGGAAAGGCGGCTGCAAGCCAGCTAGTCCAGTCTGGCCACTATGCTCATGCATAATGGGGAGTCAGCTATACTCATCTCATACACAGGGATGAGTCATCATGACCTATCAGCGCAATCCAAAGCTGTATCTTGATACCGTGAAACAAATTCTTGGGCAGGGCCAAAATGTGCCTAACCTGCCCCCTCTTGTCGGCCAATTGCAAAACAGCATGGATAGCCTTAACTATGGGCAGTTGGATGGCATTTTACAGCAGGACCCTAACCTCACGGCGTTGATTTTAAAAACCGCCAATGGCGCCCTGTATAAGCGTCCAATTCCGATCAGCTCCGTAAAGGATGGCATCGCGACTCTCGGGCTCGGTACTGTGCAATCCCTTGTGGTGGCCCATCAACTCAAAAGCTTATTTAATACTCAAGATAAAAAGCTGACTGAACATTTGAAACAACGCTGGATGCGAACACAAAGACTGGCTGCCTGCTGTAAAAAGCTAGCCGACCTGTTGGACATGGATGGGGACATGGCGTTCCTCAGCGCCATGCTCAGTGATGTGGGCAGTGGGCTCATCGCTCAGGAGTTCCCCCGCTTTCAGCGCAAAGAAGACCCTACTTTGTTTAACTGGGTGGCCGACCATTATGCACACCTTATCAGTGCCCACTTGCTGCAAAAGTGGCGGTTTGATGAGCATCTTTGGCTCCCCATCAAGAAGAAAGGACAATGGCAGTTTAAAAGTGATGGTGTCATGGGTCTGCCTGAGGTCATGAACTTTGCATGGATACACATTCTCAACAGCGAGACCACTCCTGAATTGGACGAACTTCCCCGTTTCTTTAACATTCCCCCCTCCATTCGTATATTGGCAAGCCCTAGGCAGTTCTTCCTTTTGAAGGATTACTAATTCAGCGCAACAATTCCCTCACTATATAGCGCATTAATCTATCGGCTTTGGCTAATCATCCCCTCCAAAATTTGCTACCCTTGCGCCTTCGTTTTTATTGCTCTTGTGTTTCGTGAATCACCTAAATCCCCGACAAAAAGAATCTGTATTGCACATCGACGGCCCCTTGCTGGTGTTGGCTGGGGCCGGCTCTGGTAAAACCAGTGTGATCACCACCAAGATGGCGTACCTGATTGAGCAATGCGGCATACCAGCGCGCAACATCATCGCCCTCACCTTTACGAACAAGGCGGCGAAAGAAATGAAAGAACGGGTAGGTAAGCTGGTGCAGGGCAAAGCCGCCAGCGGCCTCACGGTCTCTACCTTTCACAACCTTGGCCTGAATATCATACGTAAAGAGTGCAAGCATCTCGGATTGCGCCCTGGCTTTTCCATTTTTGACGATGGCGACACCAAATCGTTACTGAAAGACATCATGATGCGAGAGCATGGGGATGATGGCGATATGGTGGATATGGTACGCGCTGAAATTGGTAACCTTAAAAACGACTTGATCGAACCAGAGCAGGCCATCGCCATGGCCAAGTCGCCGCAAGAAGTGCTCATTGCCACCACCTATTCCGCATATGACCGAGCACTCAAAGCATATAACGCGGTGGACTTTGATGACCTCATTCGCATCCCCACGCTGCTGTTTATGAATAACGCTGAAGTGCGTCAGAAATGGCAAAAAAATACCCGCTACTTGTTGGTGGATGAATACCAAGACACCAACACCAGCCAATACGAGCTTGTGAAAATTTTAGTGGGCATGCATGGCAAGTTCACCGTCGTAGGGGACGACGACCAATCCATCTATGCATGGCGCGGAGCCAAGCCTGAAAACTTAAGCCTGCTAAAAACCGACTTCCCGAATCTGAAGGTCATCATGCTGGAGCAAAACTATCGCTCCACCGGTTTGATTCTTAATGCGGCGAACCAAGTCATCGATAACAACCCCCACGAGTTTGTAAAGAAACTTTGGTCGGATAAGGGATACGGCGACCCGATTCGTATTGTTAGGTGTAAATCGGAAGACAGTGAAGCCGAACGCATTGCCACCGAGATTATTCAGCATCGCCTAAGGCACGGTGGCGGTTATCGCGACTACGCCGTTTTGTTCCGCGGTAACCATCAATCACGTTTGATGGAAATGAAGATGCAGCAGTATCAGATTCCGTACAAGCTCAGTGGTAGCCAGTCGTTCTTTGCCAAAAGTGAAGTAAAAGACATCATGAGTTACCTCAAACTCATCGTGAATCCCACCGACGACACGGCGTTCCTTCGGGTCATTAATGTGCCTCGCCGTCAAATAGGGCCGTCGACCTTAGAGAAACTGACGGAGTATGCGGGCAGGCGACACATCAGCTTGATGACCGCCACCACAGAAATGGGCATCGAGCAAATTCTACCCCCACTGGCTGTGGATAAGTTACGCCGATTTGGTAACTGGCTAAATAACACCACCAAACGCTGCTATACAGACAACGCGGTTCAAGTCATTAAAGAAATGGTTCACGACCTAGACTATGAGGCCTGGCTGCATCAAACCAGTAACACCCCAAATATGGCGGAAGCGCGCATGAAGAACGTGTGGTTCCTCATCGATAACATAGAGCGCATGATGGATAAGGCCGAAGAAAATGGCGAGGAAATCGACATTGAAGATGCGGTTAGCAAATTAGTATTGCGAGACATGCTGGAACAACAGGAACAAGAAGACGAACTGGATCAGGTACAATTAATGACCCTGCACGCCTCCAAAGGTTTGGAGTTTCCTTACGTTTGGATCATGGGCCTAGAGGAAGAAATTCTACCTCACCGTAACAGTATCGAAGCCGACACCATCGAAGAAGAACGACGCCTCATGTACGTGGGCATCACACGGGCCAAGCAAAACCTGACACTGACGCTGACGTCGAAGCGCAAATCCTATGGCGAGTCATTCGAACCCACACCCAGTCGCTTCTTAGATGAACTGCCAAACGACGACGTCGAACGGGAAGGATTTGGCGAAACCAGCCAAGAACAAAAGAAAGCCCGCGGCGAATCTGCCTTGGCGGGCCTCAAAAACTTAATGGGGAGCTAACTCCCCCTGTCTGTCATGGTGCCTTACTCAGCGGCTTCTTCAGAATGCGCACGTATGGAAGCCACATAAGAAGCACCATTTTGCGCGAACCCAGATAATAGATCCGCGATGGTCTTCATCAGGGTGTTATAGCCCTCGGCTCCCGACTCAGCTTTCACGATTTGATCCAACTCATCTTTAACGGGCAACTCGGAATACTCAACGCTTGGGTCGTCCACCATGTGAGCAGGCATGGTCAACGCCAACACATCATGCACTTCGTGGGCTTTTGCGTAGGCCGTAGCCGACATGACGCCCACGACATCACCATTATGAAATTCTCGTGGCAGCCCCGGAGCTCGCAATGCTTGGATCGTTTCATGCTCATGATTATGAGCTCGATAGGCTTGAGTCATAATAAGACTTTGAAAATCTTCCAACACGGTGTGTCGGTTCGACGCTAATTGCACCGCTTCGTTTTGAGCCTCAGGTAATCCCATCATCCCTAGCAAGCCCACCCATAGGGTTTTCAACGTGCTATTGCCCGGCACTGGCATTACGTGATACGGGTTAGAAAAGTCACCGATATAGTGCATTCCCCAGCCCATGAAGCGCCAACCCCAATAGTCGTGGCCCTGTGCAAATGCAAATTCGCTAAGCTGTTTAAACAACAATATGCGGTATTCTGGATAAGTTTGCTTTAGGAACCCGCCCAAGGCGTAAAGAATGCCGGATTCGTGATAAAAGCCCATGTGAAACGGCGCTTGGGTTCCATACTCCAGATTGGGGTTACCAAAGGGTTGCGCTCCAAATCCGTAAATCTGACCATGTTCTGTCCCACTGTCGGTAAACAGCCCAATATCCAAGCCGTGATCGGGCTCATCATTGCCGCTCACCACCACGTCCAGTGGCGCAACCCTCTCCCCATCTTGCAGCTGAACCAACTGCAAGGTCGGCAGGTAAGCTAAGTCGTTAAAAACACTGATGTCTTGGGGAGCGATGTCGGTTAACCCAGGGCGCTCGTCTCCCGGCATCAACTGTAAATACAGGGGCCACTTCATATTAGGGTTCACACGAATGGCATGAGCAAAGCGCTGACGGATATCGCTAGCGTTTCCAGTCGCCACAAATTTAAGAGCGTCGGGTCTGGGCGCGTAGTGCCAGAGGTTCTGACGCATCCAGAGCTCTTGCTGTTGTAGAAAATCCTCAAGAGCCTGTTCATTCTCTACCAGAAAACGCTCTAAAGATGTCACCTCGACTGGCTTCGCCGCAGACACTTGGGGCATGGTCGCCAATAATTCATGGCTGACGAGGGTATGATTCGACCACGCCCAGATGGGCTGGCTGCACAGTACCAATACAAGTAACAGAAAACGGTTCATATCGGGGTCCAGGCATTGCTATTTAGGTAGCTAACCATAGGGGTAAGCCAGTGGAATAACAATGTCAGCTCGGGTCGCCAAGGTAGTCAAATCGGGTCACAATTTCAGCAGACACAAAAAACCCGCCGAAGCGGGTTCTTTTTAACACAGACCAGAATTACTTAGTCATGTGCTTGATGGCAGCACCGATCTCTTCATCAGAACAGTCACCACAAGTGCCTTTAGGTGGCATCATATTGATACCGTTGATGGCGTTAGCCAAGGTCTTGTTGAAGCCTTTCGCTAGACGGCCTTTCCATGCACCCGCGTCACCTGCTTTAGGCGCGCCCATGGCACCTGTACCATGACAAGCAGCACAGTAAGTATTGTAAACGTCTGCACCAGAGCGAGGACCAGAAGAAGCACTTGCCGCACCGGCTGCCGCTTCACACTCAGTACCTTCAACACACACTTTACCCACTGGGGCAATGCGAGCGGCTACATCTGCATTTGCAAAGGTCAATTGAGCCATGGCCGTTAGAGCCACTACCAACATTGATGTCATTAACTTAGTCACGGTCATCCTCTCTCTCTGGGCGCCAAATTTGAAATCGCGGGCGATTATACCCACAAAATCCGTGGTCTAAAAACGAAAGCGTGTGTTTTTATCAAAAATCAATCACTTGCATAGATCCAGGTCAGGCCAAAGCTAACCGCCAACCCATGCATAGCTGAATATATTTTAATCAAAGTGGAGCCTTTACTAATGCATAAGGCTGTCTACGACTAACACCTTATTATTAGATTAGACCGCATTAAACACACCGCCAGTGCGGCCTTCAGGACAAGGATGCTATCCTCGACCAGCCAAGTTTGGCCACATAATAAGCAATAATAGCGGTAATCACGACTTTTGGATCAAGATCAGCAAATGGACTCTGCCTTTTCAACCAAAGCCAAGTGGGCCTTTGGCATCGTATTGATTGCTAAACTTGTTCTGTTGGCATTATTTTCTTCCGGCTATCAGGATGAGTTGTTCATCCCATTCGTGATGCAATTCTTGAGTGATGGTGGTAATCCTTGGGCAAACCCCAATGCTCATGCCGATGCCTTCCCATACCCACCTCTTATGCTATACCTCGTTGCAGGCCCGCTCTCAATCGCCAGTGATTTAAACGGGCCCTCATGGCTGACTAATCTATTCTATGGCCTGCCCATTCTCTTTTCGGACCTCTTAATCACATACCTGCTCATTAAGATGTTCATATGGAACAAGACCGAAATTTTTGCGTTTTACTTTGCTTCACCCATTGTCTTGTTTTCGTCCTACATGCACGGCCAACTTGATCTTGTACCAACCGCCATTCTTTTTGCATCTATTTACTTACTCGCAAATCGTCAATTTTTGTTCGCAGCATTTGTTGCTGGAATGGCCATTTCTACTAAGTTCCACACCATTGCCGCACTCCCACTCATGGCAATCTACTGTGTGAACAAGGGCGATTACAAACAGGCAGGCGCTATTCTGACGATCCCCCTTCTGATCTTTGCTCTGATGGTCGCGCCGTACTCTGAAAACTCAGCCTTTTTCGATATGGTGCTGCGCAATCCCAAGCAACAGCTGCTTTTTTCTTCTTATTTTGAAGTGGGGCAATTCAAGATTTTCTTACCATTGCTACTCGCCATGGTTATCTACATCCGCTTCGCGGCCTACCGAAAAATCAATATCGATTTGCTATACGCTGCCTGTGGCGCCTTATTTTATATATTCCTGCTTTTAATTGAGCCTTCACCAGGCTGGTTTATCTGGATGGCGCCTTATTTAACGATCTTTTTCATTCGTTATTTTGATGGCATTCAGCACTACTTAATGTATGGCGCCATGTGCACCCTATATTTAACCTTCTACCTACTTTTCTACGACTATGATTTCGTGGCATTAAAATGGCTTGGTGAAGAGGTTGATCTTGGCTATGACAATCCGCTCCTGCCTTTGGACAATATCGTTTATACGGTACTTCAAGCTGTGTTAATGGCCGTCATTTATCAATTTTATAAAAACGGCATTAAGAGCAATGATATCTATACGATGGAACAAGCCTTTGTCATCGGCATAGGTGGTGACAGCGGGGCCGGAAAAACAACCCTAATTAGCTATTTGAAAGCGTTCTTAAACAATGACCTGCTACAACTAGAAGGTGACAGCGATCATAAGTGGGAGCGCGGCCATGATAGTTGGCAGCAATACACTCACTTAAACCCAAAAGCCAACGCGCTACATTTTCAAGCGCAACAGGTTGCCAATTTAAAACAGCGGAAATCAATTCAGCGCTCAGACTATGATCACAGTACAGGTACATTTACCGACACAGATCGAATTCAAGCGAAAGACTTTATTGTCCTTGCTGGATTGCATCCGTTTTATCTGCCCAAAATGCGAAAAGTGATCGACCTAAAAATCTTTTTGGATTTAGATGAGCGCTTGCGTAGAAGCTGGAAAATCGAGCGCGATAAAACGTATCGTGGCTATAGTGAAGAACAGGTACTGGAATCTCTTGCGAAACGCGAAGAGGATTCTAAACGCTTCATACATCCGCAAAAGAAATTTAGCGATTTAACGATTTCTTTGTTTCCAAGTGATGAGTCCCAATTTCAAGGCCATACCTATCACGGTCCGCTTGGCTTAAACATTGAGATGAATGCCAATATCCCTCTAGATAGCGTAATCGATGCTCTAAGCAACACAGGGTGCCAGATAACATGGGATTACTCGGAAGATCTTACAACTCAGTACATTCGTTTTGATCGTGAGCCGGAAACACTCGATATAGGCTGGTTTGTAAGCACCTACGTCACCAATTGGCGAGAACTTGTGAATCAGCCCAATTGGTTACCTGGGTACGCCGGGATCACTCAATTTTTGATTTTATTTGCCATGAGCGAAATTATGCAAGATAGGGCACTTAAACATGTTTAAAGCAATATTACTCGACATAGATAACACCCTGTACGAATACGAAGCCCAGCATCAAAAGGCATTAGAACAGGTCTTGAACTATTTAGAGAAAGAGCTCTCCATTTCACGTGAAGTAGCTCTTCCAGCACTGGACCAGGCTAAGGTATACGTAAAACAAAACAACCCCGAAAAGGCATGCTCACATAACCGCCTTTTATACATGCAATACCTATGTGAAAACCTGTCGCTACCCGCTCTTGATCACAGCATGACCCTCTACAACCACTATTGGGATACCTTTCTCGAAACATTAGAACTCAGCAGTGGCGCAATGGCATTTTTGCAGCGCTATCAAGCCACCCCCATTTGCTTGGTAACCGATTTAACCGCGCATATACAGTTCAGAAAAGTACAACGGCTGGGTCTGTCACGCTGGACTGACTTCATGGTCACCAGCGAAGAAGCTGGTATTGAGAAGCCACATCCCTTTATGTTCCAACTGGCCCTTCATAAGCTAGACATGAGGCCTGAAGATGTATGCATGGTGGGTGACAATTATAAAAAGGATATCTTGGGAGCCAAGAGATTAGGCATTCACGCTTATTGGCTAACAAATAACGAAAACCACGTTCAGGAAGAAGGTATTACCTGTATCTCAAGCTTGGAGGACATTACATGGTAGAGCCTAAGCAAGCCCTTGCGGCTATTTCACTCTTTGCTGGCAATCGGTTTGATCTAGTGCAGGCCGGTGGGGGGAACACCTCCGTGAAACTAGACGATCAGGTGATGCTGGTCAAAGCATCCGGCATAAATTTATCCGAAGTCACCGATAAGCAAGGCTACGTCGATGTTGACTACGCCTTCATTAGGCACTTCTTAGCGCAGAATCCCCTTCACTCTCTAGAAAAAAAAGCGAGAGAGGCTGAAGCCAACCAAGCCATGAAACAGAGCCAAATTTCCAGTTCGGGAAAACCCAGCATCGAAACGTTTCTTCATGCCATGCTCAGCACGTTCACCCTGCATACACATCCAATTTCAGTGAATGTTCTGGCTGCACAAAAAGATTGGAAACAAAGATTACAGGCGATCTGGCCAGATTCGATTTGCGTGCCTTATCACACACCAGGTATTGATCTCGCAATGGCCATGGCCGATGAAATGAACGCCTATACATCACAAAACGGTCACTTCCCTAAAGTGGTATTTCTACAAAACCATGGGTTGATCGTCTCCAGTAATGACCCTACAGAAGTGGTAGAGCTCACAAACAAGGTGACTCTTCTCATCGAAGAACACCTAGATATGAACCTCAGAAAATATCGGGATGTCACACAGATCCAGAACCTATTCCAAACCGCTGGCTTCGATAGCATCAATGTCGTGTGCAACGATGATTCGATCATACAACGTTCACTGTCAAGTGAAGACCCTGCTACCCGCATCTGGCCATTTTGTCCGGACACTTTAATCTATTGCGGTGTCCGCCCCATTTATCTAGAACACCTTCAGGATTTGGTGCCGTTAGAAAAATACGTATCAATGTATCAAGAATTTCCTAAGATCGTCGTGATAAACAAGCAAGTGTATTTCTGCGGCAACACGTTGAAAAAAGCAAAAGAAGCTCAAGAACTCTTCAAGTTTCATTTAATGGTGAACGAGCATGCTCAGTCACCTCTTCAACGCCTGAAGCTAAATGAAGTGGCGTACCTATCCAATTGGGACGCAGAAAAATATCGACAGGGAGTATGATATGCACGTAATCATTCCAATGTCCGGTGTGGGCAAGCGTTTCATAGACGCTGGTTACAGTGACCCTAAGCCTCTGATTAGGATCGACGGCAAACCCATAATTCAGCATGTGGTGGAACTGTTTCCAGGTGAAACAAAGTTCACATTCATCTGCAACCAAACCCATCTAGAAACGACACCCATGCGTTCGATCCTTGAAGCCATCGCGCCCGAAGGCGAAGTGGTATGCATTCCTAATCACAAAAAGGGCCCCGTGTTCGCGGTCACTCAAATACTGGATCGCATCGACGACAATGAAGAAGTCATTGTTAATTACTGTGATTTCGGCACATGGTGGGATTACTCCGACTTTCTAAAACATACGCGAGATCGACAAGCAGATGGCGCTATTCCAGCTTATAAACGATTTCATCCGCATATGCTGGGGAGCACCAATTACGCATTTATGCGCGACGATCAGCAATGGATGTTAGAGATTAAAGAGAAGGAGCCCTTTACTGACAATCGCATGGAGGAGTATGCCTCCAATGGGACGTATTACTTTAAGAAAGGTGCTTACGTTAAGAAGTATTTTCCACTACTCATGGAAAAAGACATCAATCTAAAAGGCGAGTTTTATGTTAGCTTAATCTACAACCTGCTAATTGAAGACGGACTTAAAGTCTCCATTTACGATGTTGAGCACATGCTGCAATGGGGCACGCCTCAAGATGTCGAAGAGTATAATGCTTGGTCTGATTATTTTCGTAAGGTCATTGAACCCCAGGCACCTTGGGAACCAGAAAAAAACAGTGCCACATTAATTCCGCTGGCCGGCGCTGGCAGTCGCTTTGCAAAAGTGGGGTATAAAGACCCAAAACCTTTGTTAGACGTCAGTGGCAAACCCATGATCATTCAAGCTAACCATCAATTACCTGCCAGCGAGCAAAATGCCTACGTCTGCCTAAAGGAACATATTGATCAATACCACATTGACGATGCCATACGCGCTACGCAACCCAATGCCGACATAACCGCCATAGATGGTGTGACAGAAGGGCAGGCCATTACCTGTGAACTAGGCATGGGGAACATCGCTGATGACACCTCTTTGCTCATCGCAGCCTGCGACAACGGCATGCTATGGAACCACGAAGTATATAAACGACTTCTCGCCAATAAACATATTGACGCCATCATTTGGACATTTAGAGGCCACCCATCCTCTAGAGAAAACCCTCAGATGTACGGCTGGGTAAACGTGGATGATAGTGGCGATGTCATTAAGGCTACGGGCGTCAGCGTTAAAAAAGCCATTTCAAACCATCCAGAACAGGACCATGCCATTGTAGGCACGTTTTACTTTAGGCAAGCCTCCTTATTTCGTCAGGCCTTGAAGCGACTCGTAGAGAACAACATTCGAGTCAACGACGAGTTTTATGTCGACAGTCTGATGGGCGAGCTCATTGCAATGGACGTTAAAGTCGCGGTGTTTGAGGTAGATGCTTATATTGGTTGGGGTACGCCCAACGATTACGAAACCTTCCGGTATTGGCAGAGTTTTTTCCACAAAACGCCGAATCACCCTTATCAATTGTCCCTTGATCCTACCGTCAATCCGACACGCTTACAGGAACTCGAAGCAAGCTTTTACGAGTTTAAGCAGGAATACCGGTGATGATCAATAAAAAGAGCCAACAGGAACTCATTCGATTTTTGTTCACCGGTATACTCGCGGTCGCTACCGACTTCGCGAGCTATTTCCTATTGGTTGAGCACTACCCAGCAGATGTTGCTAAAGCGGTGAGCTTTGTTTTGGGGTCTGTCATTGCTTTTACACTAAACAAAATATGGACGTTTGAAAGCGATGCAGCCACAGCGCCTGCCTTAGTTCAGTTTTCATTACTTTACGCCATGACTTTTTTTGCGAACGTAGCGGTAAACCATGTGGTTCTTGTTTGGTTAGTGGATATCCGCCTTATCGGTTTTTTATGTGCAACCGCCACGAGTACAGTACTGAATTTTATTGGAATGAAGTTTTGGGTGTTCAAGATAAACGAGCAAGCGATGGAGCGCTAAATTTATATGGAACTGACTCAGAAATCAGTCTTTACACTGCCTCAGTCTAAGTGGGAAACGTCACTGCATAGCGCCTGTATTGTCATGCTGACTCTATTCATGGGGCTGTTCTTTCAAGTGGCTTGGCAGTATCCCGTAGTGGATAGCTTTCCTCTGATTGAGCGACTGCTGAATCCAGAGTTTTTGCCCAATGATTTCTATACCAATACGTTTGATGCCTTTTCACCAAGACTTATTCTTGCTAGTTGTATCGCGTATACGAGCCAATTATTAGATATTCACTACACGTATGTCGTAGCATATGGAAATATTGTCAGAATATGGGTGTATGCCATTGGTCTATATTGGTTGTTTAAACAACTAGCCAACCATCAAGTCGCGCTTATTGCTTTTGCCTTGTCGGCACTCTCTTTTCTTTCCGTTCCGTTCCTACCCGCTTGGTGGCCTGTTACCTTTGATTTCACTGCCTCCAACGTAGCACTTACATTTAGCATTTTTGCTTGGGGCATGGTCATAAGAAAGAACGTTGCTAGCGCTTTAATGCTCATGACAGGGGCCGTGGTGTTTCATCCTCTTGTTGGCGTTCATGGTGTGATCCTATGTCTGCTGATTTTCATTAGCTATCACGGGTGGGCTGCTCTCTGGCCGCTATTTAAAAGTGTGCCCATCTATATCGCCTCAGGGATTTTCTGCTGCGCTTTTCTCGCGCTCTATCTTTCATTTGATAAGGTGCTTGATGATGCACGCTTTGCCGAGATCAATGGTCTATACCGGCATGCACATCACTTTTTACTGGGCCATATGGACATGGAAAAATGGCTGTCGACCGGTCTGATGTTAGCGCTTTCTCTCGTCCTGCTCTTCAAATTGGACATACCCAGCTCACTTCGCCGCTTGACCATCACCATCTACGGGTATGCTATTACTTTAACCTTGCTGGGTTTTTTGTTTATCGAAGTATGGCCTACCCGCTTTATGGTCTCGTTTATCCCCATGCGAGCTTTTCCTATCATAGTGCCGATTATGGTCCTGATATGGTCTCTATTTTCCTATGAACTCTTCAAGCGAAAATATTTTATCGCTTTTTTGGCCACTTTCATTCCATACCTGCCTTATAAACAAGTAGGTCTCACTTGGTTTGTCTTTCCAAATCACCATGAGTTGATGCTGCCATTAGTGATGATTCCAATATCACTCATATTGATATTCCTGTTCACGCGTCAGCATAAGTTGCTTACCACAACGAATCATCGCATCCATACTTGGATTAATAAGCTGACTCAAAATCCACAGCCAGTGATCTTTCTAGCACCTATTGCGCTGGTAGCGTTAGGCCTGGCCTTTGTACGTTTTGATCTCAACATACCAAATCTTAAGCAGGAACCGCCTGTTTATCAGTGGCTATTGGAAAATACTGCCGCCGATGAGGTTATCGTATCCGAGCTACATGGAGCCAATAATCAGAAGATTCGCCTGCTTTCAAAACGGGCCGTCGTAGTCAGTAAAGACTTTCCGTTTAATGAACAGTTTTACGAAGCATGGTACTCACGCTACTCAAGTCTTTATATCGAACGTGATCAAGCGCGTGGCAATATCGATAACCTTGAAGAAGACATTCTATGGAATCTCATGCGCCGTTATGATGCTTCCATTTTAATCAGAACGAAAGCCATACCCTCTCCTAGCAAATTTAAGCTCATAGGAGAAGTAGCAGGTGAAAAAGGCGACGTGATCGTTTATAGAATTAATAAACTAGGGGAAACAACATGACGATTAAACTGTCCATCGTTGTGCCATGCTATAACGAAGAAGGTAACTTACCGGGGTTGCTCGACGCATTTAAATCCGCCATTCAAAGAGATGATATCGAGCTAGTATTAGTGAACAATGGTAGTACTGATAACAGTAGCTCTGTACTGAGTGACCTGCTCCCCAACTACCCATTCGCCCGCGTGGTCGAGGTTCAGAAAAATCAAGGCTATGGCTTTGGCATTCTATCTGGCCTAAGAGCCTGCCTCGGTGATTACCTCGGCTGGACCCATGCCGACCTCCAAACGGACCCTAAGGACGTCTTAAAGGCGCTAGACATCATCGAAGAAAGAGGCAACCCGCAAGACCTATATGTAAAAGGCGATCGAAAAGGCAGGCCACTATTCGATCAATTTTTTACGTCAGGCATGAGCCTATTTGAAACGTTGTATATGGGAAAACGTCTTTGGGATATCAACGCACAGCCCAATATATTTCATCGCTCGTTTTTTAATGCTTGGGAATCCAACGCTCCGGACGATTTTTCTCTCGATCTTTACGTGCTTTTCATGGCTCGCCAGTTAAATCAAACTGTTGAACGGTTCGATGTGATTTTCCCAGAGCGCCAATATGGTGAATCAAGTTGGAATACCGGCTTAGCTGCAAAATGGAAGTTTATTAAGCGTACACTCGAGTTCTCGGTTCAATTAAAAAGGGAATTAAAGAATGACCCACTTTATCGCCCACAGGATTAATACCATAGCAGAGCTGCAAGACCTACCAAAAGACGTCGGCGTCGAACTGGATCTTAGAGATCATGGTGACGACTTGATTCTTCAACACGATCCATTTAAATCAGGTGAGCGCTTTGAAGATTACCTAAAGGTATATGAACACGGCACGATGATTCTCAACATTAAGAGTGAGAGAATTGAGCATCGAGTATTAGAATTACTGAACCAATACCAAATTACCGATTACTTTTTTTTAGACAGCTCATTTCCGATGATGGTTTTACTGAGTCGTGAAGGAGAAAACAGGTGCGCGGTCCGCTTTTCTGAATACGAAGGGCTGGATACGGTACTCGCAATGGCAGGAAAAATTCAATGGGTATGGGTAGACTGCTTTAGCAGGTTGCCCATCGATCGTGCGTCCTATCATCAGCTCAAAGATGCTGGCTTTAAGCTGTGCCTTGTATCCCCTGAACTTCAAGGACGACCGGATGATCTTGAACCTTATCGCAAGACGCTCGAAGAGCAGGGCATCGTATTCGATGCCATTTGCAGTAAAATATATAATCGGGAAACGTGGTTAGCTTAACCTTAATGACTGATTAACCAAGCTATTGCCTGCAAGTCTAAGTAGGCCGCTCTCCAGGCGTAGTGGGAGGGGTCGTCTAACACGGTGAGTTCTGAAACCCAGCCATTCGTCAAACAAGTCGAGTGCCATTCTTCACTTCGAGAAACCGAAATAACAGGATCGCCACTATTATGAACAAACCAAGTGGGTACTTTCTCTATGCCTAAATCACCTTGCCATTCACTTGGATAGGGAATCGCAGGTGCCACTAAGACCGATGCTGCAATGTCATCAGGGTATTTCATCAAATAGCGAAAGCTTAAGCCTGCTCCACCGCTAAAGCCCGTCAGGTAAAGTTGATCTACCCTGCCGTTAAGCTGATATTTATACCTGACGTAATCGATAAACGGCTTAACATCGAGATACTTCCAAGCTTTGTACTCCGTCATAGGCGAAATAATGATGGCAGGGAAATCATGGCCTTCATCAATCAACATGGGCAACCCCTGGGATGTCAGCTTGACCAAATCAGAGTGTCCGTTACCGGCACCCGCATTTTGTCCATTCCAATAGAGAATGATTGGCCAATCCGTTCGGGTCGTAAAACCATTTGGAAGGTATTCCAAATATCCTAACGGATTGCCTTCACTATCGATCGGCACTGAAATTTGTCCCGGCTGATCCCCCACTGAAGACATAACCGAAACACTTTTTTCAAAAAATTGAAGAGGTGACTGACGAGGAATATCTTCCTTACCGTCACAGCCTAAGAGTAAGAGCAATACCGCTATTGCAATGTGTTTCATGATCGATTTATCACTTTTAATATGATGGCCAACACAGAATGTTCAATATAATGCTTTCTAACTACTTCTATGGCGTTCGCCGCCTGCTAGGCTAATATGAAGTTTACATTGTAACAACACCACGGCCCAACCATGTTTCATCGAGTTTTTATTCTTGCCTGCCTCAGCCTATATATGGCCGGCTGCATTCCACAAGCAGATTCTCAATCCACCAGTCCCAAAACCTCGACCGGCGCGTCACCCTATGCATCACTTTATGGCGATTTGGTGATTCAATCTGGTGAAAGTATCAACTTAGAAATAAGCGCATACGACGCCGATAGCATTGAACTGACCTATGAAGCCTCAAACTTGCCAGACTGGGTGGCACTCGACACAGAAACAGGAAGCCTAACCGGGTCACCTGGATCAAATGATGTAGGTGTCTATACCGATATTCGTTTCGCCATCAGTGATGGTATTAACAGTACGGTGATTGGGCCCTTCACTTTAGAGGTCGTTGGCCAACTCTATTCAGCTACCGTGAACTGGCAGCCGGTGACCTCAGACGAAAATGACGAGGATATCTCTAACGTCGAGGGCTATATACTGCAATGGGGTGCACAGCCCGATGTATACGACTATGAGGTATTCAAATCCGGACAGCAATCTAACAGCCATATGGTCAAGCGCTTGAAAGCAGGAAACTATTATTTCTCGATGATGACGATTTTGACGTCAGGCATCAAAAGCGAGCGATCTGATGTATTTCAGATTCAAATTGGTGAGTCTTAAGTTTTAATAACCATACACTTGGAGTTCACTCAGCTAAATAAACTCTGGCTATAGGAATTGATACGATAATTTTAAAGTCAAATCGCAGGACGGAGTAATCAGGCCAAATTATTGTAACGTGTTGTAGCTTGTGACTTAAGTAACACTCCGTCTGGAGTGCGGTGACTAATCTGTGTTCGAGAAAGCAGGAGGTCACCATGAAAACATTAATACCTTTAGTACTGTGCTCATTCACTTTAACGGGATGCATCACAGTCAATATGCCAGACCCGAAAGACCCAGAAGAAACCGAGGGTACTGAACAGGCAGACCCATCTCCAAATACCGGAGACTCACAGGAATCCGCTGATGGCCAAACACCATCCGAGGGTAATTCCACTGGCAACGGAGGCGTCACGATTGAGAATAGAGTGCCCAATATTAGCGGTACCCCAGATACGGTTGTTGCTGTAAATAGCTATTATGAGTTTACGCCTGTCGCATCTGACCCAGATAACGATGCACTGGTGTTTTCGGTCTCAAACCTACCGTCTTGGGCCAGTTTTGATGTTAACTCTGGACAGGTAAGTGGGGTACCCACACAGGCAAACTCATACGAAAGCATTATAATCTCGGTTTCCGATGGGACTCATACCCAATCACTAGATGCTTTTGATATAAATGTTCAGACTTCTACTTTACAGAGTGTAGAAATTCGTTGGCAATCACCCACTGAAGACGTTGATGGTCTCCCATTAAACGGCATCAGTGGCTATAAAATTTTTTATGGACAAAATCAAAGCCAGCCTGATCAACAGGTCACTATAACAAACGGAAATGCAGAACAAACCGTCATATCAAACCTCGAGCCTGGCGGCTACTATTTCTCTATGGTAGCGATTACTACAAGCGGAGTTGAAAGTGCGGTTTCAAGTACATTTTATATGGACATCAGCCAATAAGTTGAGATTAAGGTAAAGCAGGTGGTGTTATGAATATTAAACAGATTCTATTGGTGATGGCCGCGTCCATCACTACTCAAAGTTTCGCAGCAGAGTACTTCGTTAGAACGGACGGAGGCACACTAGATCAGTGCGATGGTAAAACCAATGCCGCCTACTCTGCATCCGTAAGTAATAAAGCGTGTGCTGTAAAGCATATCTTTGAATTACTCGACCCCAGAAGTGGCTCTGTAAATATCGCAGGTGGCGATGTGGTTAACATCTTAAATAATGAAGATGGCTCGATAGCCGAATACCCAATGGGGCGCCATGACGATTATACCTCGGGTGACTGTGGTTCATCATGGGCCTACAACTGCACCATGCCATCCATTCCGGCCGGTCCCGACCCCTTGAATCCCACGGTCATACGCGGTGGTAACGGCGTAACCTGTGATGCTAAACCTTCTCTTTGGGGTACAGGCCGAGCAAAACAAATTTTTAAACTGGATAATACAGAAAACGTAGAGATCAGCTGTTTGACCATTACCGATCATAGTGGGTGTATCGGAGCAACGGGATACCCAGATTCGTCTCTCATCTGTAATCGTAGCGCCCCATACGATAAGCCATTCGCCGATACCGGTATCTTTATGCGCGATTCCAATAACATCAAATTGACTGATGTTGATGTGCAGGGTTTGAGTAAAGGTATTCTGGCTGGGCGAGTGAGTGATGTCACCCTTACAAGGGTTAACCTTTTTGCCAACTTCCATGCTGGCTGGGACGGTGACATTGGCTACTTAGGCGGTGATGGCAGCTCCAATTCAGGCACAATTTCTTTTATCGACTCATCCATTTCATTTAATGGGTGCGGCTTAATTTACAACCCTGGTCAACCGGACCATCAAACACCACATGCCTGCGCCAAACAAAACCTTGGCGGTTATGGTGATGGACTTGGCACGGAAGAAACCGGTGGTGATTGGATCTTTGACAATGTGGCGGTGATGCATAACAACTCTGACGGCATTGACCTTCTCTATCACCACTTAGGAGGAACCGTCACCATAAAGAACAGCCACATTGAAGGCAACGCGGGCAACCAACTGAAAGTTTCTGGTAACGCCAACATCATCAACAACTTAATCATTGGTACGTGTGCCTGGAACTCTCGTCAGGATGCCAAACTCGGTGGCAATGGAGAGAACTGTAGAGCCTTGGGTACGGCCTTATCTGTGTCATATACTCACGAAGACACCCAAGTACACGTAATCAATAACACGGTGTATTCCGAAGGCGACTGTATTATGTCAGGTGGTAACCGTACCGGTGTAAGTCGTACTAATCAGAAATTGACGGCCGTAAACAACATCTTCTACGCCATGACAGACTACTTGCAGAGCTTTGAGAATTCCTGCATGTACTACTCAGAAACACCATATCCTATTACACGAATCCATAACAATTTGATCCACAAAGTGAAAGGCTTTGGTGACCCGTGTAACAGCTTCCACTCCAACGTCCCAACTGGAGAGCTGACGTCTATCTGTACGACCAGTACCGGCTCCTACTATGATAATGACGATTACTCAGTCTCTAGCAACCCAAAATTGACGGATATTGATTTAGGCCATCAGTACACAGCTTATGATCCTAAAACCCTTAAGTTAGAAGCCAACAAACCGGTTCCACTCAATAGCCTGGCTACCGTGGTGGATCAAGGCTATAACGGCGACGATCTAAGTGCTTATTTACCCGATGTCGATATCTTTGGTGACCCTAGGGATAACAAACCCGATTTGGGCGCCATAGAATTTAAAGTTAAACCTAAAGCCCCAGTTATATTAGAAGTAATCGAAGTGGCTCAATAGCCAGGTGATGATCCCCTCCCCCTATTTAATTAAGGGGGAGATGGATACTAAAACTGCTGTTTAAATATTGAGAATAACCGCTGTATCGATACCATAAATGGCTTCAAATCTGACCAGTTAAAGTAAGCAAACGATCTCGCTCGTATCACGTCCTTTATCCATCCATAAAATGTAATACGGCCCTGTTTACGCTTGCGCAAGAACGACCCTATATCTCGTGTGAAATCCATCCACCGAACACCATCCTTCTGAGCGAGAGCGGATACGTTAGCCGAACAATCTTTCGCGAATAAGTATCCAATATAATTCAGATCGACGCCTGCATCTTTAAACAACTGATTGTGATAAAAAGTGCGAATATTGAGCTCAATAAAGTAATAGGCTTGTTCTTCTTCATCGAAAGCGAACTCCAGCGTACCGAAACCCTTATATTCAATGGCTTCTAAGAACTGTTTAGACATCTCTTTTAATTCTGGTAAGTTCACACTGACGCCATAACTTGTCACGCCATAATCCGGTAAGTACTGGCGAATCTTTTTGCCGCTGTATATCGCTTGAACCTTACCATTGCCATCGCAAAAAGCACTGACCACGAAAATTTTTCCGTCACCGCTCGGAACGATTTCTTGAACGACAACGTCCGATTCTAGATCTGGGTATTCTTCCAAGAACAGCTTTACATCGTCTAGGTTTTGGGCGATGACATTTTTACCCGGAAAGCGTGAGCCAAATGTTAGATTTGGCTTGATGATTACAGGAAAGGAATAATCCTTAACTTTTTCAAGCAGCGTACCAGGTTCATCTGTTAACGCCGTTTTGGGTATAGGAAAGTTATTCTCGATACAAATCTTTGCTGTGGGCTTTTTCTCTAAAAATTTCCAATAAAGATCGCTACTCGGTACGGTTAAGGTGAAAAATTTAGAAAACTCATCTTGGTTTTCGGCAACCACCGAAGCATAGGCGTCACTGGTACAGATAATCACAATAGGTTCAGGCTGATTACCCCTTAGTTTTAGGCAGGCTTTCATCACTAGGTCGGAGCGATTAGCTGCCGAGATCTGTTGCTTTTCAACTAGATATTTAGAGGCATAGCCTATTTCTTCGAAGCGGTCACTGTAAACGCCAGCCACTTTAACGCCCTTCGAACCCAGCGCCCTCACCACTGCTAAGCCGTTGACCCCTAGGCCTAATACAATTGCTTCGATCATTTAAATAAGCCCATGAGCTAATAGCTTAAACTGCTGCATCTTCATTGAAGAAGATACAAATTGTCGTGGAATATGATATGGATCTACTTCGTCATTCGCTAATCCAGGAATCATAGTCACCGCGGTCTTGATCCCTAGCTCTTGCAAAAATTGCGCATGATCTTGGGTATAATCAGCACGACCGCCGTTAGGGTAAGCAAAATGTTCGCATTTCAATCCTGTTATTGCTTCAACACCGCGAATAGAACGTTCTATCTGCTGTTTAGCTGCATCAATGTCTAATCTCGTTAGAATGGTATGGTCATGAGTGTGTGCCCCAAACGTCACTAAACCGGACTCAAGCATCTCTCTGATCGCGTCGCTACTAAGCATACCAAAATCGATATGACCGCTATAATCAACCTCTGGGTCAACGCCTAATGCCGATATGATAATTTCTAGCGTGTTTTCCAATTCCTTCGGCGGCAACTTTTTTAATTCCCGTTGCAATACATTAGAGGCCACACTCTTACTTTCTCTATCACCTAAAGGCAATGTAAACTTATTCCAGATTAATTCAGCTTTCTTAGTTTCAATTAATGCTTGAAGCAGCCTCGTAAACCACAACGTCTTCTTTCCATCAATGAATCCTGTACTCAAGTAAATTGTAAAAGGTATTCCTAAATTTTTAAGTATCGGAAAGGCACGCTCGTAATTATTTAAAAACCCATCATCAAATGTAATGATCGCTTTAGGTTTATCACTTTCTTTATCGAAATCATCTTCTATTTTTATCAAGTGAAAGTGATCCTTTAAATAAGACAATTGATCACGAAAATTTGATTCTGATACATAGCAATAGTCATCAATGGGAAAGCTATCATTAGAAATACAATGATAGGTCAGTATGGTAATACTTTCTTTAGGGTAAAGATGCATAAAACGAGCTGCATCTAGCTTAGAAATTATGCCGTTAACTGATTTTTTAACTGCTTTTTGCATCACTTTCATTGTTTAAACCGATACCTCGTAACGAAAGGATTCTCTAAATTTATTGAGCCAAAATCGCTTTATAGGCAACATAAGCGCTAAGAAAAGAAAAACAGACGATGATAAATTCATGAAAACATTTTCTACATACTGATCAATAACGGCAATATGAATAAAGGAATAAATAATTAGGATGCCAATCAGCACGCCTAGGCCAGAAAACACGTTAACGGGTAAATAACGCCTATCGATAAAGACAAACTTCATTATCAGTCCGGCCATAAAAGCAATAAATGTTGCGAGCAATGCCCCATACATCCCCCAAACAGGAATTAGCATAATATTAAGTGCAATATTAGTTAGCGCGACAACCAGTTCTGAAATGAAGACCGGTTTGGTTTTATGATAAAGATGAAATCCGTAAAATAGCACCATAGAGAGCACCTTTAATAAAAAGAGCACAATGGCAAATTGAAAAATTACGTAGGCTTGGCGCTTGTCTTCTCCACTTAAGATCACCATAAAACTTTCGGCGTTCAGGAATACACCTACAGACAGACATGTAAAGGCCAGTATCATCAAATTAACATGTTTAGAAAGATACTCAGTCACTTTATCAATACCGTATTTATCATGTATCACATTTGCATTTGGCAGAATCGAAGGTTGTATTAATTTCCACAATAAGAGGTAAATAACATTCGCCAAACCAAATCCAATGGCATAGATTCCGATATCTGAAAAGTCCACATCCAAAGCCGCCATAACAAAACGATCCACATAAGCAATGGTCAGTATGGTCATCTCCGTTAGAAATAGCGGAGTAGAATATTTTAGACTTTGCCAAATCAATTGATAATCAATTACAGCAGAGCGTGCCTGAAACACATCTCGATTAACCCACATAGTAGTAATCGCTACGCATACACTCGATATACAAATCGCCTCGATTACGCCCCAATAACTCATGGAAATGTAACTAACGAAGGGAATCACCAAAATGAGATATAAATACTTATTCAAGATATCCAGCATGGAATCAACAAAAGATCGTCCGCGAGCATGCATGTAGGATCGAAAGAGACTAATCGTTATACCGGCCATACCTGATATTAAAACCAGAGAATACAAAGGATTAACGGAATATTTATCCGACAACAAAAATAGTGAGACTGTGCCCACTATTGTAATCCAGAAGGCGATCGCTAACGGAAACATCAAAAGCGACTTGATAAAAATCCATTTTTTATCGGGATGTTGGTGATACATACGTACAATCGAGAATTGAAAGCCCGATTTTAGTATTGCCTCATAGAACAATTGCAACGCTTGAATAAGGCTATAAATACCATAGTCGGCCTTACTTAGGAGGCGGGTTAAAACCGGAAATGTGATTAATCCAGCGAGCGTCGTCAATAGACTCGAAAAGAAGTAATGATTAACTTTGTTCTTATTAAAGACGTCACTTGATTCGTCTTTCATATCAACCTCGATCACACCCTCCGTACTCACTGTTTTCATGAGCTAGCCTGCAAGAGCTGGGTTGATTTTGAGATAGGGGTTATTTTGGCAGGAACACCTACCGCTCTATGTTGGGAAGCAACATCCTCTAGCACAACAGCATTAGCACCAATTATGACATCACTGCCAATCTCTATATTGCCTATCAATTTTGCACCAGCGCCCACATATACGCGATCACCTAGGCGAGGATGACCGTTCGATTTACCGGCACCTTTAGTACCGACTGTAACGCACTGTCCGATGGAACAATAATCGCCAAAGTCACCACGCACAATAATTCCGCCAAAATGACCTATATAGAATCCTTTCCCAATTTGATTGGATAAATCCAACCATACACCGTAGAAGGTGGTGACAAAAAACCACGTGATTTGAAACAAAATTTTTAAAACATGAGAGACAACTGGAATAGGAAATGCGTAGATAACTTTGCCTAAGCGAAACCAAAACATAACATGCCAGCCATGACAGGTGAGCATGTATAAAATCGATGCCAAAGTCGAATGAGATCCACGTTTAGACCAATACACCTTTGTATCGGCCTGAAAGCGCTTTATCTCTAACGCCAAAGAAGAAAAGAAACTAGCCATTTTCGTTTTCCTCAGGAGCGCGACCATAGCGGTCATCTAGCCTGACAATATCATCTTCGCCTAAATAGCCACCGGTTTGAACTTCAATAAGCTCAAGGGGCATAAGTCCAGGATTTTCTAAAGAGTGGATCTCACCGACTGGTATATAAGTGGATTCGTTTTCCGTCACCAGCGAAATTTGGTCACCTTTTCGTACTTTCGCCGTACCCTTAACCACGATCCAATGTTCAGAACGATGATGATGCAACTGAGTGGATAATCTCTGGTTAGGCGAGACCGTGATGCGTTTCACCTGATAACGCCCACCGATATCCACGGTCTGATATTTCCCCCACGGGCGAAAGACTTCGGCATGCACCTCAATTTCAGAACGAGCATGTTCGGATAGATACTCTACAATTTTCTTAACGTCTTGAGCCTTAGTTTTATCTGCCACCAATAGTGCATCGTGCGTATCCACAATAATTAAGTCTTTTAAACCAATTGTGGTCACCAATCTCGACTCGGATCGAACGTAACAGTCGTGAGTATCGTGGGCAATCACATCGCCTTGAAGGACATTGCCTTCGGTATTCTTCTCATTGATATCCCAAATGGCCCCCCAACTTCCCACGTCGCTCCAAATATTTGGCAATCTGACGACTTCGGCTTTTTGAGTTCGCTCCATTACTGCGTAATCCACAGAGATTGAAGGCATCTTCTTGAACCAGTCAGATGCTAAACGAAGAAAATCTAAATCCTTTTGCGCATCGTTAATGGCCTTCTCAGATAAAGATAGAATTTCAGGTTCCAATCGGCCCAGTTCCTCTAGGAATGCATCCGCTCGGAACATGAACATCCCGCTATTCCACAAATACTGTCCTGACTCTAAATATGATGTCGCCGTGTCTAAGTCGGGCTTTTCCACGAAGGACACAACCGGTTCAACATCAGATCGGCCACCCGCTTTAATATACCCGTACCCGGTTTCAGGATAATGGGGTTCAATCCCGAAGGTGATCATGTTCCCGAGCTGGGCTCTGGCATAACCCTGATCAATTTTTTCAACAAATACTTTTTCGTCAGAAATATTATGATCCGAAGCCAAAACCAAAAGCACCCCAGCAGGGTCTTGCTTGAATACCTGCCATGCGGCCACGGCGATGGCTGGTGCCGTATTTCGGCCCGCTGGCTCAAGCAAGATAGAGGAGACCTTCATTTTACTCGTGCGCCCCTGCTCAGCCACTAAGAATCGATGATCTTCATTACATACAACCACCGCACTGGCGCTGTCTTTAATTTGCGCCGCTCTATTTAGCGTGGACTGCAACAAGCTTTCACCCGATCCCGTTACATCAAGGCATTGCTTAGGGTGCTTACTGCGTGAAAGAGGCCATAATCGACTACCAACGCCACCAGCTAATACAATAGGGTAAATCATTACTTTGCTTCCTCCCTGATCCGCTTTCCGTTCATTAGGAACATGAGGATCGCGTTATTCTTTACAATGTAATTATGTATTACGTACGCCAACAAAGTGGTTAATCCTAAAATTACCCACAATTGAACATGGGCATTCATAGAAAACGATAAAATTAGAAGACCTATTAAGATAATAATAGGCTGATGAACGAGATATATGGTATAGCTTGAGTCTGCCAATTGTTTTTTCCACGCACTCGGCGCTGAAAAAAGTCTTTCAAACATTGAAAATAGAACTAGGCTTAGCGATACATTTTGTAAAAAACTCAACATATCACGAATCAACGGCATCGTATTTAGCTCTCTAAGCCAATAAAATACGATGGATAGGCCCAACCATAAAACGATCCTCTTCTCTATCTTCATCGAACCTTGATGAAAAAAGAAAACAATGCCGAACAAAAAATACGGCAAATATTGAAATAAATTTGACGTTGTTGCGAACACCAGACCGAGACCATTTTCGTACAACAGCCAACTCAATCTTAGCGTAACTGGATACACTAAAACCAATATCCCCAAACTAATAACCCAGGTGTATTGCACGCGATTTTTAACTAAAAGAAGTGCCTTACGCCATATAAGAGCAAGAAAGAATGAATATAGAATTAAAACACCTAGAAACCATAAATGCCCTAACCACTGTCCGCTAATAATATAGGTCAACCATCCTTCTTCGCTAAGCTTGCTGTTAATGAAAGGAGAAAGTGGCAAGTTAAAAACAAGCCCTGCAAACAACAAAGGAATTCCAAGACGAACCAATCGTGTTTTCAAGTATTGCTTCTCACCTTGTTTCATCAACACTAATGCAGAAAAGAAACCCGCAATTATAAAAAAGGCTGGCATTCTAAATAGGTGTATAAAGTCCCTAACCGGATCAGCGTAAGCAACACTTTTATCAGCCGATATATTCCAATTTCCATCCACAGAGAAAACGGCCATCGTATGCAGCACAACACCCAGCATCATTAAGAGGCCTCGTAACAAGTCGAGGTGATAAAGCCGTGACCCTCCACTAGACATAGCCACCCTCGTAGATGTCGAATAATTTTTCCCCAATGACTCGCCAATCATATTTGGTTTCTGCCACTTCCCGCGCCGATCGTCCAATATTGACGATTCGATCTTCATCTACGGTTAAGGATAATATTTGCTCTGCAAAATCCTTAGCAGAGTCAGCCAAAATAATGTCTCTAGCAGGATCTAAATTAACGCCCTCGGCGCCCTTGCTGGTCGACACCATGCACTTCCCTAGAGCGGCACCTTCAACCACTTTCAAACGCGTGCCGCTACCCACATTCAAAGGCACGATCATCATCCCTGCTTTTGCTACCAACGGTCTAAAGTCGTCGACAAATCCATGTAATGTAATGTAAGCGGCTAGCGTCTCTGGGATGCTGATTCTAGGTTCAGGATTGCCGATTACATCGACATGAATACTCGTGTTTTGCTTTACGATGAGCGGCAACACTTCGTCCACAAACCATTGCATACCTAAACGATTTGGATACCAGCCCATTCCTCCTAAAAACACTAATTTGTTCGGATCAACATCCTCACTATTGGGCTCGAACTTTCTTGTATCTACACCATTTGGAATCGTATGCGCACTATCAGCTCCCATTTTACTCAGCACATCTCGATCTAAGTCAGAACACGCTAAGACTACGTCTGCACGTTGACATGAGCGGCGCTCAAAACGGTCCAGTAAACGATGTTCGCGCTTATAGATAATTCGAGACAGTGTGCCACTGAGCGTATCAATTTTTTGACCTATCAATACGGACTCAACATTATGCTGGTTTAATACCACCTTAACGCCTGGCTTCACCTGCTTTGCCAATTCCATCAAAGGCAATAAATCAAGATGAACTCTTTCAGGTTCAAACTCATCCAGTGCGTCACAAAAGGCGGACACTAGATCACTGGTCACATATCGCGTCACGACCAAAGGTTTATTAAACATAACCGACCTCAAGCCGGCAATGATGTTACCTACCAAGTTTAAGTCTATAGAAACGCCTTGTACGGTCTTACAAAGTTGCTTCAAATAAGCATGCTCGACAGTTTCTCCTGGCCTTAGAATCGATAACAAATGCACGTCGTAATGCGCACTTAATTGCTCCAGCAAGCCAAGCGTTCTTAGCTGATGGCCTTCTTTTGCAGGATAGGGCACCCTAGCCGATACAAACAACAGTGATTTTTTAGCCATACTTATATCCGAGAACTCGCTTCGTTTAATGGTGCTTTGCCGCCTTGAGCCTTAGAGATGATATCTCGGTAATGCGACTCCAATGTTTCAGCCATCACAGCCCCATTGAATAGTGTTCGCGCTCTTTCACGACCCCGCGCACCCATATCTCGTGCCAAAAGACTATCCTGAAGAAGTGTTTGCATAGCAGTCGCCATCGCCCGCACATCACCTGACGCAATCAACTTACCGTTTAGGCCATCTTCAACCACTTCGGAATTCCCACCCACATCAGTCGCTATAATCGGCTTACCTGCAGCGCAAGCTTCAACCAGCGCATTGGACAGCCCCTCAGATAGGGAAGAACTCACTACCAAATCCGCTAAAGACATCCACTCTGGGATATTCGATTGGTAGCCCAGGAACAATGCGTTCTTTTGTAATCCTAACTGGTGTACTTGCTCTTTTAATTCCGCCTCGCAAGGCCCTTCACCCAATAGCAATAAAACCGGCTTATTCATACTCATTTTGCACAGGTCTGAAAACGCATTGATTAGATCCCGGTGGCCCTTAACCGGCTTTAAACAGCCGATATTCAGTATCACAGAGGCACTACCAAGATTGAGTTTTGACCGAAGGTCTGAAACCGCTTTATGATCTACCGAAATAAAGGGGCGCTCGTCCACACCGTTATAGACCACCTTTACCCGGTCACTTGACACGTTATAGTCATTTATTAACCATTGCTTAATGGCAATAGAAGGGCATGTCACCATATCCCATCTCGGGGCTATTCGTTTTATCAAGCGCTCTAAGCGACCACTAAGTTTGAATCCCATGTCCCGCTTACTGCAAATCACAACCAGCCTCTTACCCATCAAGCGCTTTAGCACATATCCCATAATTTCTGATTTTTCGTGATAACACACAACCAGTTTGACTTGCTTAAATACGCACAGATAAAGCAACTGAAAAAACAAAACGATGAAAGATAAGCTGGCTACTTTTCTAATTGGACGGGACCATAGGCTGACATGGGTTCTACCATGGAGGTGGCCATCTTGAATACTAGGATTACCCGTTGGAATGAGTTGAAATACATCATATTGGATGTGATCAGTGGAATTAGACAAATAAGTTAGTAGGTGTCGCTCACTTCCACCTGGAATCCCGACATAGGTATCGGTAATTATCACTGCCCTGTATTTGACTGTCATAGCTAAACAACATCCTTTTACACTCTCCATTCAGCCAAACCAATACTAAAGTCTTAGCCAAGATCATCGCATAACCTGGAAATTACGCTTAGTAAAAAGATTCTACGATTAAGTATTTTTTAATCAAGCCATAATGCATTATCATGCGCATATGTGCTAAGTATTAGGCACGATAGGTCCCAAAGTTAATGCTTTGTTATTACCCTTACAAGGCATGAAACGTCTATACAGGAATGTGGTAAAAATGGATTTGCGTCAGGATGTTAGCGAGCTTATTAGAGCTCTGCGTCTCGTTATGGTTATAGGCCTTGTATTTGTTCACTTCGGAAATTTCCCAGGTGAAGCACTTGATCCATTTTCTGGCGTAATTAATCCAAATTACTTTCTAGCCTCAAGTTTAAATAGTTTCTTCACCTATTTCTTTTTGTGCTCAGTCCCGATCTTAAGTCTAATTTCTGGTTATCTTTTTTCTTATAAAAATGAGATCACCTATCTAGATACTTTAAAGAAAAAATATAAAACACTCGTAAAACCCTATTTAACTTGGACGCTGCTTTGGGTTTTGTTTGCGTTTGTCTTATTTAAAATCGGTCAGTCGTCCGGTCGGTTTACTTATTTCGACTTAGGGTTCGACAACTATAGCCTCTTAACATTTATGAATAATGTCGTCGGCCTTACAGAAGCGCCCTTCGCTTTTCAGTTTTGGTTTGTACATGACCTAATTCTATCAATACTGATTACTCCCTTCTTGTTTTGGACATTCAAGAGACTGGGTTGGATTATGGTATTGATACCATTCACTTTATGGCTTCTAGAGTTTGAGGCTCTCGTCTTTTTCAACTACAAGGTGATTAGCTTCTTTGCATTGGGCCTTTACGTTGGGCATAAAGATATTGCTCTATCCTTACCTAAGCGATTTGCACTACTCAATCTCAGTATTTTAGCCTTTATTATCCTAGTATTAACAAGAATCTATCTACCTGCCAGCAACGATGGTGTAATGCCTTTTGAAGTGCAATTTGAATTGTTGTTACGTGTCATCGGCAGCATCGCCATTATTACCTTAACCCTTCACCTTAGACAGTGGCTTCCGTCCTTTTACCGTTTCTTAGTAAAACAATCCGGAAAAGCGTTTTACCTTCACGCTTTTCATTTTCCTGTTGTCATTCTGGTCAAGCAGGTACTTTTTAGCCTAGGGCTATTTTCTGGCAATCTAGGGCATATCGCTTTATGGCTCGCAAGTGTGTTAATTACTGTGTTACTCGCTTTTCTTACGGCCCAGGCGACCCACATTACGGTTCCAAGCTTATATCGTCATTTAAATGGACAGAGAACCATATAATGACGGTATTAAAATGGAATATCGTGCATGGCTTATCCTCTATTAGCCATGAAGAACGACTATCTATATGTCAGGCAACCGCGTCTTTTCCCGCTGCCAATCACTTAGGATATCTACAATCCGTTTTTTACAGTGCCTACCATAAAGAAGATCAGCCCATCGCAATCCTGTATGATGACAATAAGGCGATCTTTGCACTGCCTATCGTAAAGAGTAAGCGAAAAAAATTTTTCTTTCGATGGACGGAAGTGGGATTCCCATTTCATAGGCATATTAATTTAATTAAATTCCCAAATGAAATTTTAGAGAATCGCGATCTAATGTTGTCGCTTATTGATCAGGCCAAGTCAATTCACTCAGGCTGGTCAACGTTTGTTATTAGAAATATCTCTGGCGCCAATCAATATAAATACAGTGGCGATAGTGCTTGGTTTAACACTGATAGCCATCACGCTATCGAAGATATTGTCTCTAAAAAACACCTAAGAAATATGCGGCGCCTGCAAAAGAAGCTTGTTGAGGTAACGAGTGAGCCAATACTGTCATTTAATAAACCCACACTGGATAAAGCACTAGATGAATTCATAGAATTTGAGAACCAGACATGGAAGGGTGAAGATGGTATCTCAATTAAGAATGAACCAGGAATGGTTGCTATGTACAAAGCGCTAGCGAAGCAACTTGATAACAATATGGCGATCATTCGGCTAGCGATTGATGACACGTGTATTGCCAGCGCGCTAACCTATCGATTTAACGAAAAACTCTATATTCATAAAGTATCGTTCGCACCAGATTACGCTAAATATGGCCCTGGCAACTTATTATTACTTCATATACTCGAATATGCATTGGCACAGGACAACTTGAATGAAGTGAACTTGGTAACAAGACCGGAATGGTCATATCGCTGGCACCCACAAGTCACGAAATCATATGACATAGAGTATTTCCGAGCCAACATCACCGGTAGGTTAGTAAAACTGCTAATTCACAACTGGCGTAAACACAAACCTAAACTGAAGGCCCTATTTAAGTTATCATGATCGCTCAGAGACTAAGTCTGTCTCCACTGTCCCTGTTGATAATGTGTGCCATCCTGAGCGTCGTTGTTAGAGGCTTCTTTTTCTTCTTTAATACGCCTTACTTCAATTATACTGATCAACGCAATGAAGACCCACAGTGCGGTCGATATTGGATAATGGGAAAACCTATCCCCAAACATATTGCCCAGAGTCAGGGCTGGTATAGCACCTAGCATACCTAGTATCAGCCCATATTGGAGCTGATCGTTATTCTCTCTTCTTATGTTTCTTTTAGCTAGATTCCAGAATATTCGGAGTAGGACTAAAAATGTGACGAATCCAACCAATCCACGCTCTACCAGCATTTTCACATAATAATTATGAGTGTCCATTTCATGGGGATTAATTCGTTTATCTTGCGCCGTGTGGTAACCATATCCAAATACAGGGCGCTCTAGAAATTTATCAAATGCAATCGCCCAAAATACAAAGCGGGATTGCGCACTTTCATCTCGCTCTTCTTCTTCAGCATCAATACTGTTAAAACGCTCCTCTACGGATTTAGGGAGGTTCATAAGCCCGATACTGATGGCTAATAGCAAAGGGAATATTAGTTTCTTTCTGTGCTTAAATTTCATAATAATGATGATCGCACCCAACAAGAAAGAGATATATCCTCCTCGAGAATAAGAGAACAATAGGCTCATAGCCCCAAACAGAAAACATGCCGCGAATATATAGCGCCATTTTTTATGTTGCCAACAAGAAATGAGGCAACCTAAGGATACAAGCGCCATCATGACGGAGAAGGCCCCCATTTCATTAGCACCAAGATCCATAAACGTTCCAGAAATTCTTAAGTCATGGGTATAGTGCTGTGACGCTACTGACTTGTACTGACTCCAAACAACCTTGAAACAGTAAGGCAAGGGAATCAGGGTTGCCACAAATATACGCCTCCACTGAACATCATCCAGTGCACTCTTTTGTATGACGAACACGAGAAAGACCGGAATTAACGAGTCCTTAAGGGCTTTCCATAAACCCGCAGAGGCCGAACCTAGAAACGAGTAACCAAAAAATAGGGCTATGATTGAGGTAATGATGTACCAAACTAGAAATTTATTGATAGGGGGCTTCGTATCAAGCTTCTTACCGTACATCATGGCATGACCTAACGCGAGCAAGAAGAACACGTTGATAAAATTTAGACCGCCCCCTAGATTAGGAATGTACTGCAATTGAATATTCCTAAGCGGCATCAACGCAATGAGGATCAGCAGGGGCCAATTGGTCTTAAATTCACTGCCTTTCAAACTAAACGCAGTCGACATCGACATACCGGTCTCCACTTAGCGTTTGGTATAGCGAATCTAATTTCTTTCTCTGTACACGAATACTGTAATTTTGATCGATGTAGTTCCACGCTTGCTTAGCTTCAGTACCCAACGTAGTTTTCAATGTATAGCGCTGAATTGAGGCAATAAAGTCATCATCTGTATTACAAATTTCCCCGCACCCCGATCCCGAAACGAGATTTGGTAGAGCACCGACAGGAGTAGACACAACTGGCAAGCCATAGGACATTGCCTCCAAAACAGACATCGGCATTCCTTCGGTTTTGGACGTCATTAGCAGAAGATCAGCCTTCATGAGCCATCTTTTCACATCATTCGTATACCCAATAAACTCAACCGACTGATTGAGATCAAGTGACATCACTTTCGCTTTTATTGGTTCAAATAAAGGGCCATCACCTAATAGCAGTAACTTAAGCTGAACCCCTTTATCGACAGCTAGGCGAACGATATTGATTGCTCGATCATGGTCTTTTTCTGGGGTAAACCGTGCCACCATAATCAAATTAAGCACACCATCTTCACTCGTCGTTTTAGCGAAAGAATCGATTGGCGTTCCATTAGGCAAAAGTGTTACAGATCTCAGACCCAGTAGCCTTTTTTGATAAGACTGACGCTGCTCTTCACTTACGGTTAAAATCAGATTGGCAGTAAACATGAATACAAGCTCGACAATAGAGTAGAGTTTCTCGCTTACCGTATTTCCTAAACTGCCATGGATATGGTGTACTAATTTTACGCCAGTCCCAAGGGCCGCCATTCGGGCATGAATTAGAGATTTATAGTCATGCGTATGTAAAATATTAATCCCACGTTGGTTAATTTGTTGCCGGATGGCTTTAACTAATGAGATATCGAATTTTTTACGAGATGGGAAAACATAATGTGGGAGCTCATAGGCACTTAAACCACGAGATAACTCGCAATCATCCTGTGGCGAAATGAGGAAGACCTCAGACTGGCATGATTTCGTCATAGCGTAGTCTTGCTGTAAGTTAAGCAAAACCCGCTCGGCGCCATAAAGGCCAATGGTAGAGCGCACATGTAAAACCTTAATCATGGTGAGACACCAAAAGTCGTTCATAAGTGGCTTCAAGCTTATCGACCATCGCCTCAATTGAAAAAGAATGCTCTGCTCTCTCTCGTGCGTTTTCACCAAAAAGACCGAAGATTTCAGGCTTCACAATGTCTGTAATCGCTTCATATAAACTTTGCTCATTTTCTGCTGGAACCAAGTAGCCATTATAACCATTCAGTACCACTTCAGGGTTGCCCCCTACAGCGGTCGCCACAATCGGTAAACCTGATGCCATGGCCTCAACTAATGCATTTGAAAGTCCTTCAGATAGACTGGCAGAAATCGCAACATCTGCCACCGACAGCCACTCGTGGACATTCTTCTGCATGCCAGGCATTACCACTGCATCCTGCAGCCCTAGAGTGTTAACAAGCTCTTCTAAACGATCTCGATCTGGACCCTCCCCAAGAATGACCAGTTGGAAACGTTCAGCAGGCAGTTTCGCAAGTGCTCGAATGGTAAACTCATGCCCCTTACCTTGTCGTAACCAGCCAATGGATATCAGAAGAGTTCGCTGAGGATTTAACCCTAACCTGCGCCGTAAATCATCGCGCGCTGAACCAGATAATCGACCATACTTTTTTAGGTCAACCCCGTTTAATACGACCGATTGCTTACCTTGATCAACACCATAGTCGGCAACGTACTTTTCCACTATGGAATTCGAAGGCGCCGTCACCAGATTAAAATACGGGTTAATCCGCTTAATCAAAGTACCTAGCTTACCTGTCAGCTTTAAGCCCATGTCCCGCTTACTTGAAACAGATGAAAAATGGCTGCCTGGTAAGCGTGATAACAGAAAATTGAGAATGTCTGACTTTTCGTGGTAGGACACAACTATATGAGGTTCAAATCCCTTTGTGATTTTAACCAAATCGAAAAGTACCTTAATACCACGCATTGAAAATAATGACTGCAAAGGCATGCTGATAAGTTTTACCTGGGCTTTTCCTGGTAAAGCTCCGTCACTTAAAAATGAATTTGGGGTTGGATTTAACTGTACAACTTTCACTTCAAATCGATGTGAAATATTAGATAAGAAGTTGTACAGATGTCGTTCACTACCGCCAGGAATGCCAACACGAGTATCCGTTAAAATTAATAGCTTGATCACTTTCATGTTACTTCCAAGCTTGTCCTTTGGGAGCAGATAGGTAAGACCAAAACCCCAACACATTGAACCAATTCAATGCAACAAAAGCGGATCCAATCTTGATCACCTTATACTTTCTAAGCGATGGTACAAATTGAGTGGCTGGATAACTTAACAACCCTAACGTCGCTACACAGAACAACGTAAAGCAATATAAGTTACCAGCTAACCCTAATGTGAAGCTTGTAATGACGACCAAAAAAATAGCAATGGGCGCCAATAAACGTGACACCTTATGACTCAAAAATGGAAACCAATGTACATGGCCTAACGGCCAGCACCAATCTAGGTTTCGAAATAAAGCTTGGTAATTTCCATTTAATGTACGGGTCTTTCGCATTTTTTCCCGTTCCATATCGTCACTGGGTATATCTAGAGCAATCACCGTTTCATCAAAGCCAACTCGCAAACCAGTTTGGCTCGCCACCATAGGTATTAATACGTCGTCAAGAATGGTATCTGTAGGTATGCTTCTAAAAAATTGGCTCTTCATCATATAAATGGCACCCGATACGCCAGGCACGGACAAACATCGAGACTCATGTAAACGAATGAACTTCTCATATGCTTGATATACATCCACACCACTTGATACGCCGTCACTCGTTTGAAATTTTACTTCGCCACTAACTGCACAATAGACGCTATCTGGTTCCAACCATTTAGACAACTGAATCAAGGCATTTCTACTAACGACTTGTCTCGCATCTACGAACATGACCAAACGAGTATTTACATGCTCCATTGCGCAGTTTAAGCCTGCTGCTTTTCCTTGACGCGAATTTTGTTTAATTAGAGTCACTCTCGGATCATCAATGGCTTCGATTAATGAAACTGTGTTGTCATCACTGCAGTCGTCAACAATTATTAGATTGATACGGTCGGCGTCATAATCAAATTCTAAACAATTTTTAATCTTCGACTCGATATATTTTGATTCATTACACGCGATGAGAACGATTGAAATGGACTCATGACAGATATGTTCGGCGGGTTGTGGATTACGCTTTACTTTGGAAAGTAAAAGCAAAAGCAAAGGATATCCAAAGAACGTATAGAAAATGAATAAAATGGCTATAGCCAGCACCCAGGTCATCCATCCACTCCCAGCAATTTAGCTCGAAGCAGATCATAAGACTGATTTCCAAGTGCTTTTTTGGCTAGACCAGTTACCCGGTACTTTATGACTTGCTTTAATAAGTAACGGCTAAACATGCGATTGCAGCCTACAAGATCATCCACTTGTGTATGTCTTAATACGGGTATTCTGGGAGATATCGACGCTCCAGACCATCGACCAGGCTGTGAAATAGAGATGTGCTGATAACCCAATTCTGATAATAACGATAGGGTATCCTGATTATAACGGCCGCCTGGCGGCGCTAGTATGGCCACTTCGTCTGAGATCTCATCTTCAATGGCTTTTTTGCTACTAGAGAGTTGCTCCTTTTGAGCAATTCGATCTAGGTCAGATAAATATACATGATCATAAGAATGGGACTGTATACTCATGCCCCAATCATGCATTTCTCTAATTTGTGACCAGGTTAGATAATTGGGCTTGTTCACGGTAGAAGGGTTTATAAAGAAATCTGCCCTCCCATCAAATTCAAACTTTAGAATGCGAGCCGCCTCGTAGTTTGATGCATGGCCGTCATCAAAAGTGAAAATGGGTTTATCCAATTTCGATGACAAGGTGTCTTTTAATGAGCCTACATTTCCAAGTTTCGAAAGGCACAAACCATAATCTGAAACACTATAAGCATAATGAGGATCAGCGCCAGCAATTTGATCTTCTGTTCCAATCGCATGGAACATATAGACAGGTTTACTTCTCATTATTTGGCAGCCCTTAATCGCAAGAATGTTCCTGATTTTTTGCCATCGCTATCAGCAATAATCTTTTCAAACTTCGAGTCCAACGATTCAAGAGCACTCGCTATTCGACTCAATGCATCCTCATTGTTAGTGGCATTCGATGAGGACACTGGTTCGCCTCTTGTATCTGCAATGGGTATCATCATCAAATCTTGTGCAACGTCTTCAAAATCCGACAACTCAGGCTTTTTCTTGCCCTCTGAATAGGCACACATCAACATAGAATCACACACTTTGTTAATTAAGCGAGGTATTCCATTGGTAATCTGATGAATAGACTGAACTAACTTTTTGTCAAATAAGGAGGGGTTAACAAGACCCGATATTTCGAGCCGGTAATTAATATACTGACCTACTTCATCTAAATTAAGTCCCGTCAAATGGTAATGAAGCTTGACCCTTTGCCTCAGCTGCTCCGAACCATTAACAGTATTCATAAACTCAGGTTGGCCAAGCATCACAACTCTTAGCATACTGTTACCTGATGAATCTTCTAAACCAGCCAGCATTCTTATATCTTCTAAGTTTTCATTGCTTAGGTTTTGAGCTTCATCCACGACCAAAACACAGGGCACACCGGTCGATGTGATCTCCCTAAAGTAATCGGTAAGGGCATAAATCAGAGAGACCTTGTCATTGGCGCTAATGCCAATTTTCGCCTGCCTAGCTAAATAGCCCAGCAGCTCATTATCTTTTAGATTAGTAAAAGGCAAATGAAAACATACTGACTTATTTTTAATTTTTCGCTGTAGGCGTTTTATTAAGGTGGACTTTCCCGAACCGATTTCGCCAGTAACAATGACAAAGCCATCTGGCTGCCAAGCAGCATAGTCCATGTAAACCAGTGCTTTAGCATGCTTAGGGCTCAGGTATAAAAACCTGTCATCAGGAGCGATTTGAAATGGCGCTTTATTGAGGCCAAAATGTTCAAGATACATATCTTCCCTGCCTAGTCTCTAGCAAAGCGGTGCGCTGCTCCGCTATAACTAATCTGAAAGTGAAAACTATAATAGTTACCCTGCAACTCATCCTGAGTCTTACGAGCAGCTAACCCTGAAACCAAATGCTTTGACAAAGGATAATCAAACGCAATATTAGATTCCTTAAACTCCAATCCAATCACCTCATCCACTGAGTGATCAATTCTTATTGAACATGTTGGGCATACACGATTACCCAATACATATCTAAAACTCACACCATAGCCTTTATCAACGGCTTTGATGGTTTCAGCGGTGTACGTGTCTTTTTCAGAGTAGATCTGTAAAAAAGAACGCCTAAATTGCTTGGTATAAGTCGCAGCGTAGCTTTCTTTTAATACGGTTGGCGGAATATCTACTAAGCTTTCGACTCTTTGCATCTGAGATCTCAAGTTGCTGACCTGCTTGTCATAACGAATTTCAATCTGATCCGTCTCTCTAGCGCTAAAACTGTATCTAATACTGTAAACCTCTTCCTTTGAGTCAGCTAAGAGGCTAACGCCATACGACATATTTAAAGAATATCGACTACCTAGTAGCTGATAATTAGCCATGACTTCATCTAGGCAATCATTAACCAGGGTATTGTTATCGTATTCCCAACAATTCTTCTCGTACTGGATTCCGATACTGTTGCCAGATGAAAACCCTTTAGTAATGCCCAACAATGCTTCCTGAGACTCTGTATCATTCGTTTGGCCATGATCTTTTTGATAATTTACCGAAAGATCTAAGAGCAAGTCCTTACGAATACTTTTTCTATAAGTAGGCCCTGTCTTTACATTCCAGGTTTCGGTTTTTTGATCAATAACCTTTCTAGTTGATGATTCATAAGAAAATCCGTTTATCCAGTTTATATTCGGCCTAATCAAATGAAGTTCATTATCTAA
>Ga0181590_10000084_pt1 | contig 57221 bp, 43 predicted proteins | sample 071ome_34_FD_132446 | JGI IMG/M metagenome (GOLD analysis project Ga0181590, IMG submission 132446) | Coastal salt marsh microbial communities from the Groves Creek Marsh, Skidaway Island, Georgia - 071411BT metaG (megahit assembly) | ecosystem: Environmental > Aquatic > Marine > Intertidal...
TGGGACTGCATCAATTACCGGTAATACAACGATTGGTGGAACCGCATCAATTACCGGTAATACATCGATTGGTGGGACTGCATCAATTACCGGTAATACAACGATTGGTGATGCTCTTACTGTAGATGATTTGACAACATTGAATAATGGATTGGTCGTTTCAAACAATTCTATTTTCCTACCTGATACCGGTGAAGGAACAACCGAAGGTGAATTCATTTTCGACACAGTTGATAGTGAAGTAAAAGTTTATTCAGGCGGTCAATGGAATACAGTTTGGCCGTCATATGTTTCATTTAGTTCGAACGGTTCAGTTACGACTGTTCAAGGTGACAGAGGACCCAGGGGATATACTGGATCGGCAGGCACAGCAGGTACAAACGGAACAAACGGCACGAACGGCACGAATGGTATAGATGGTGCAGACGGTGCTCAAGGTCCAATTGGTTACACTGGTTCTGCCGGTGATCCCGTGGGTTATACGGGATCAAGAGGTGATCCGGGACCCGCAGGTGCCGCAGGTCCCGCAGGAGGTTATACAGGTTCAAGTGGTGCAACTGGATATACTGGTTCATCTTCTAGAGTAAATGTTTCAAATACTGCGCCAGCTTCTGCTGTAAACGGCGACATGTGGTTCGATAATGATGATGGTTTGTTCAGTGTATATTATAATGATGGCGATAGTTCTCAATGGGTTGTCGCTGCAGGCAAACAGGGCATACAAGGTTATACGGGTTCTGCCGCAGCTGATGTCACTGTTGATTCAAACAGGTATGATTTAACTGCGGCAAAACCACTTCGACTGCCGAGACTGACAACAACAGAACGCAATGCTGTTACAGCGGTTGCGGGTGATATTATCTGGAATACAACTGATTCGCAAATACAATATCACAACGGTTCAACTTGGACTGCCCTATAAATAATAAAAATATATAGGTATTTAAATGGCTACTAAAATTTTAAGAGAAAATGAAGAGTATAAACTAAATAGTAAAGCTGCTGATATTTTTAGTGACTTCAACCATTTCTTCAAAGCCAATCCGTTTACCGGCGATATCGGTAGAAAAACACAATCTGAGGCTGTAAAACAGTCCATTCGAAATATCGTATTAACTAATAAATACGAGAGACTTAGAAATCCTCGGTTTGGTTCTAGAATATCACGTTTTTTGTTTGAACCATTTTTTGATACAAAAACCGGCGATGAGATAGCAGATGAAATAAGAAGCAGTATAGCCAAATACGAACCGAGAGCAGTTGTTGAAAAAATAACCGTGAGAAATAGTGAAGAACAAGATGCAATATCGGTTGTTCTCGTTTATTCTATTCGAAATGTCGAAAGACAAGAAACATTAAACTTAACACTTTACAGAGTTAGATAAAAATGGCAAACGCAGGCAACGAGTTAACCACACTAGACTTCGAATCGATTAAATATAATTTAAAAGAATATTTAAAATCGCAAGAAGTTTTTACCGATTACGACTTCGAAGGTTCAAATATTAATGTCTTATTGGATGTTCTTGCATACAATACGCAATTAAATGCATTTTATCTGAATATGATCGGTAGTGAAATGTTTCTTGACAGTGCGTTGTTGAGAGATTCGGTCGTATCACACGCCAAAGAATTGAATTATGTACCCAGATCATTTCGATCAGCGCAAGCAACTGTAAATATATTATTGTCTGACACAAGCGATAATGCCTCCGTTCTTATTCCGAAAGGCGCTGCATTTGCAGGTAAGACTGGATCAAAGAAATTTACGTTTGTTGTCGGTGACGATGTTGTCGCTGAAAGCACCGGTGTTACAAATCAATTTCAAGCCTTGAATGTAGTACTATACGAAGGCGATTATACATATGATTCTTATGTTACGAATGATGAAAATCCTGTCAGATATATTGCAACAAACAAAACCATTGACACAAATAGCATTACTGTTACTGTAGTTGAAGATAACGGATCAACAACTCTTCAGTATAAAAAAGCAGATAATCTATTTGGATTAGGATCAACATCACAAGTATTCTTCATTCAAGCCGCAGAGAATGACACTTACGAAATTGTATTTGGTGATGGTGTTATCGGAAGAAAACCTAAAGATAGATCCACAATCATTATACAGTATAGAAAATGTAATGGCGAGTTGCCGAACGGAATCAATTCATTTAATCCTACTGAGTCGATAGGCAACGCTACAGTAACAGCTATAACTACTGTATCTGCCGCGGCCGGCGGTGCAATTCCTGAGACAGTGGGGTCAATTAAATTTAATGCACCTCGTGCATTCACAACACAAGAACGAGTTGTAACAGCAGAAGACTACAAAACGTTGTTGTTGCAAAACTTCTCTGATATCAATGATGTGTCAGCATACGGCGGCGAAGAGGCGGTGCCTCCTAGATACGGTAAAGTGATTGTTGCGGTCGATTTGAAAAACACAGACATACTGCCGCCTTCACGTTCCGCTGAATACAAATCATTCATTAAGAGCAGAAGTCCTCTGTCAATTGACCCTGTGTTCGAAACACCAATTTATACTTACCTTAAAATCGACACAAAAGTTAAATACGATATTAACAAAAGTTCTCTGAGCTCGCAGAGTATTAAGAATATTGTTCTCTCCGCCATACAAAACTATAATCAAGTACAACTAAACGGTTTCAAGAAAACTTTTCATTATAGTAAATTCGTTAGTTCAATTGATAACTCCGATACATCTATTATTAGTAATGATACCACTGTTAAAGCAGTTAAAAGATTTGTACCTCAACTGCAAACAACAAATAATTATGTTATTGACTTTGGTATAAAACTTGATGACACTATTACGGTTTTACCTCCGATCCGTAAATCAGATGAAGAACCTATCGTCACATCTACAACGTTTGGTTACGATGGAAATCAAGTTGTTCTTGAAGATGATGGTGACGGTCTGATGCGTCTTATGGTTGCAAAAGGTAACGAATATCAGTTGTTGAAACTTATCGGCACAGTCAACTACGATACAGGTGTCATACAATTAGATTCTTTCAGTCCTTCATCGTTGAACTCTGAATATATTAAAATCTATGCAAAAACTTCTGAGTCTGATGTTTCATCAACAAAGAACATTATACTTTCAATTGCAAATGAAGATATTAGGATATTGGTCGAACAGGAACGACTCTAAATGAGAGATATAGAAAAATATATTAGTCCTTTAGTAAAGGATATGTTTCCCGCGTTCTATAGGGACGAGGGAGCACTCTTCATTACGTTCGTAGAAGCATATTACGAATGGCTTGAATCGTCTGGTCAAACTCTCTATCAAGCAAGAAATTTGACCAATTATCGTAACATCGATAAGACAATCGATGAATTTATTATTTATTTTAAAAACAAATATCTTCCTAATATTCAGTTTAATGTTGCGACAAACAAAGAACTGTTTATCAAAAACTCCCTCGACTTCTATCGTGCGAAAGGCACTGAACGTGCGGTAGATTTGTACTTCAAGTTGATATATGGACTTGAGGCTAAAATACAATATCCAGGTGACAACCTTTTTAGGCCTTCTGATAATACATTCATCAAAGTAGAATATTTAGAAATTGATGATAATAAAATAAATGTCAATCTTTTAGGTCAGTCGATTAAAGGTCAGAAAAGTGGTGCAACCGCATTTGCTGATAGATTGATCAAAGTTAAGAAAGGTTCTAGATTTATCACTGTACTGTTTATCACTGGCCGAGATAAAGATTTTATCACTGGTGAACAGATCGTAACAACAACACTTACAAATAATATAACCGCAAAAATTCTAGGTTCATTAAGTAGTGTTGACATTATACGATCTGATCCGAATTTTACAGTAGGCGAAACTCTCTCAATTGTCGATGGCACAGCTGCTGCAAAAGGCAAGAAAGGTAAACTGCGTGTTAATGAAATAGCCAACTACACAGGTGTTGTAAACTTTGAAGTCGAGAGTCCTGGTTGGGGTTACACAGAGAACGCAGAGATAATCGGTTCAGACAAAGTTATTACAGCAAATAACATAACCTTCACAGACACAAATTACTATGATGTAAATAGAATCACACGACAATTTGATACTGTTTTACAAGACAATGTTGTTTTTAATGTATCTGGGGCTACTTCTTCCGCTGATATTTATGATACGCCTCTAAACACAACTTTTATTGGTTATGATGTTGGCGGTAATACCGTATTTGAGGCAACATTAGTTGAAAAATTGCAATCAGCTGAAAAACTTAATTTTAATTATGATAACTCAACATATCCCGTTGTATGGGCGAACACAACTAGCGGCGACATAATTGATAGCATTGATGGTACTATATTATACAAATCAGGAGACAACACAGTATTTGTTGAATATACTAGTTATGTTGATAGTTCAACTTCTGCTGAAGTTATTGATTCTGCCAATACAGTTGAGATTGTATACACGACAACTAATCCAAATAATCTCGGAAGTATATCAAAAAATAGCATACTATATCAATTAGCAACTCTCAACGGTGTTGATACAATTGTAGCAAACGGCATTGTTACAGAAACCTCTCTTGTTGGAACAGATTATCAATTTACTTTACAACAAAATATAGGTGCTTTCAGAACAAACTTGCCGATGTACATTCAAGATGATACAAACAATGTACAATATACAATTGAAGAAATGAAACAGTTTAAGTTTGGTATTAAATTTCCTACAAGTGAGTCAGATAACTTTTTTAAATACGGAAAAATTAGAACAAAGAACAGACAAGGTGAAGACCTGACAACAACCTTTACTGCTGACACCGTGACTGGTTACGATACTGCTGCCACGTTTACAATCACATCGTTAGAAAATACACAGATTTACCGTGACTTTTATTCGAATACGGCCATTGATGCGATGACAGCGAACTTAGCGTCAACAATTGACTCCGCTGATTTTACATTATTAAATACAATCGATCAAGAGTTTACGTTTAATGATTTAACAATCGGCGGTATATCTGGCATTTCTATTACAAATCCAGGACAAGGTTACGCGGAAGATCCATTCTTTATTGTATATGAACCTTCAACCTATCATCTTGAGCGATATGATTATGAGATTGTTTACACTAATGAAGAACAGGCCTTTACAGTGGGTGAAATAGTCCAGACAACCGATTCGAATGGAAATAAGGTTGCAATTGCAGACGGCGGCGCACAAGCAAAAGTTATTGAAAACGATCAAGCAAATAGAAAGTTAAGACTGGTCAGAGTATCAACATACACGGATAGTTTTTCTGATGGTCGTCAATTCACAGCAGGTGATACGATTGTTGGTCTGTCTTCTGATATAGCAGATACAATTGAATCCGTTAATGAAAACAGAAGAGCGCAAAGAACAGGTACAAACGCAATCATTAATTCACCATCATTTTCCGGTAATGGTTTCATTACCAGTGTAAATGTTATTGATTCTGGTTTCGGATATTTCGAAGACGAAGAGTTAGAAGCTGAGTCTACTGATGATGTTACGAAGACAATTCGTTTCACAACTAACATTGAAAAACAAGGTATTGCGCCTGGATATAATCTAAATAGAAGATCGTTTTTGAGTTCTGATAAATACTTACAAGACAGTGATTACTATCAAGAATATTCTTATGAGGTCCTAACTTCTCTTCCTTTTGAGACCTATAAGAAAACATTAACGGATGTTCTTCATGTCGCTGGTACAAAACTCTTCGGCAGTTATTTTGCTACTGTTGAAAGTACGATTGGCGTCAACTTAACAACAAGTACAACAACATTCGATATATTATCAGATGGTATTTTTGTGAATGAAAATCAATTCTTCTCTCATACCATTTCATAAATTAAATTTATAGAGATTAACAATGGCAAAGAAAATTATACCAAGCGAATTTAGAACGAACCTGATTGATCAATTGGTAGAATCGATAAGTGAACCTGCTAATACTGTTTACTATTCTTTCATAGGCGATCATCTAAGTTCTGGTAGTACAGAGGAAGAAGTTGCTCAACCTATCGGATCACTTCGTTCACTGAAAACAAAAGCGTTTGAGAATATGATACTCGCGAAGAAATTGACCGCAAATGATATGCAACCAATGATCAAAAGATATAATTGGGTTGAAGGCACAACATATACAATGTTCGATGACAGAGATCAGGACATTCTTGACAAAAATTTCTTTGTTGTTGTTGACGAGTCGGCTTACAAACACGTTTACAAATGTCTAGACAACGCATCAAATACCGCTTCAACAGTAAAACCTTTGTTCAATGACATTACTTACGATAAAAATTATTTTGAAACTGAGGACAATTATTATCAGACGGCAGACGGTTATGTTTGGAAATATATGTACTCAATCACTTCGACAACGTTCGATAAATTTTCTACTGAAAAATATATTCCTGTTGTAGCAAATACTGTCAACGAAGATAATGCACAAGACGGTTCGATTGATGTCATTAAAGTTGTGACCCCAGGTAAGTACTATAACAACACAATCTCTGCGCGACTATCATCTGAAGATGTTTGGATCAATGGTAACAGAACATGGTTTAGATTGCCAGCAGGTTCTTCAACTGTTGAAGGTTTTTATGCTAACACAATAATGCATGTAATTACTGGTACTTGCGCTGGCGAATATAAACATGTAACAAATTCAAGGTTGATTCCGGGTACAGGTGTAATTGTTGAACTGGCTGATCCAGAAGGTGCAGGCGCAGATGAATTTTCTGTCAAACCTGATGCAACGACTGTCTACGAAATTAGTCCACGTGTTCAAATCATCAGTGACGGTACACAGACATCAAACGCACACGCGAGAGCAATCATCAATACAGCTGCATCAAACAGTGTTTCAAGGGTTGAAATATTATCATCTGGTTTAAATTATAGTTCAACCACATCATATGATGATGAAGTAATTACTGATGTGTTTGACAATTCTGACACCGCACTGTTTACTAAAGTTTTGAAAGGAACACCAGCTGATGAAAATAATGATTCTTCTGGTACAATTATTAATCCAATTGATGCACAGATTAGAGTGATACTTGGTCCGTCAGGCGGCCACGGTAAGAATCCTAAAACAGAATTGGGTGCTAAGTATCTTTGCATTTATAACAGATTTGAAAAAGATGAGAACGGCACAGTTCCCGCTGTTAACACATTTGGACAATTTGGTATTATCAGAGACCCGCTCTTTGCTGATATCGAAGTTGATTATGTCAAGATATCCGATTCTTTAGTTGCTGGTTCAGACGGAACTTTCTTGTTAAATGAAAAGGTTTATCAGATAGATAAAATTAAATTGCACAGTGAAACAACAGTTACAACGACCTCTACACTTGTCACAGCTAATGATAACGAAGCAAACTATGATGGTTACTTGAAAGCAGGCGATTGGATTTATCTTGTTGATGAGGCCAGCACCACATCACATTTTCTTTCTCAAGTCGTGACGGTTGGTTCAAATACATTCAATTTATCCAGTAATATTGCTTTCGCATCATCGAACGCACATGTTTATCTAGCGACACTTACAGCAGAAGGCACTGTATCAGAATTAACTTCTAGTGCGAAAATTCATTTAAAAGATGTGAATAGATTGTCTTTAAATAAAATAATTGTTGGTGCAAACTCATATGCAGTAGCAAATGTCTCATCAATTGATATAAATAACAGAGACGGCACATCTAGTGCTGCTTACGATTTTACTGCTGTCAACCAAATGACAAAGTGTAATAACGCTGCAAGTGTAACAGGAACTCATGTAGCGGATGAAATTGTGTATCAAGGCACAAGTTTCAACACAGCAACAATGACTGCCTATGCACACTCATATGATAACGGTGATTTATTCCTTACTAAAGTTACCGGTAAAATAACCGAATCTCAGAACATAAAGTCAAAAGATGGTAATTTTACCATGACAGGACCTTTTGATAAATATGATGGAGACTTCGATGCAACAACCGGTGATATAGTGTATCTACAGAACGATATTCCCGTTGCAAGAGAAAATAATCAATCAGAAATAATTCGCGTAATATTGGAGTTCTAGATAAATGGCCATCGAAACAAATCTATCAGGTTCACCTTACTTTGACGATTTTGACGATAGTAAGAAGTATGCTAAAATACTGTTCAAACCTGGTACTGCGGTACAAGTAAGAGAATTAAATCAGTTACAGACGCAGATTCAGGACCAGATTGAAAAGTTTGGCGACCATATCTATCAGCGTGGTACCATTATTTCTGGTTGCCAACCAACTTTTATATCTTCACTAGACTACGCGAAATTAACAGATGTGACGGAGAATCAATCTGCTGTTGATCTGCCTGCATACCGGAATCTTTTTGTTGAAAACTCCTCCGGTATTAAAGCCGCAATTGTACACACTGAGAGCGGTTATGAGTCTACTGATCCTGATACCAACACGTTATATTTAAAGTATGTTCAATCTGGAAATGACGGCGCCGCAACTAAATTTTCTTCCGGTCAGTCGCTGCAAATTTTCGATAACAAACGTTCTATCGAATCAATTGAGGTTAACAGTGGCGGTGGATCATCCGGTTTCGCGAACAATGACACTCTAGTTATACTCAGCGCACTTATTCTTGCTAACTCATCAGGCGGTCAATCTTTTGCTGCAACGGTTGCTGTTGGTGAAACAATAACACAAACAACAACTGGTGCTCAAGCGGTAATTACAGCTGTCAATACTAGTTTATATGAAAATAAACTTGTTATTGAAATAGAACCGATTGTCAGTGAAGTGATAATTGGTAACACCGCCTCTTGGTCGTTCACAGAAAGTCAATCAGATGATTACTTGATTACAACATCAAATTCATCAATCACTAACTCTAATCCTGCATATGTTTCAGGATTTGTAGGCGCCGGCGCAACAGGTTACATTCGAACGAATACAACAGGACAAATAGTTGAGGTCTCAGTAAGTAATAAAGGAACCGATTACGAGATCGCACCTCATGTTACTGTTTCGTCTACACGTACACCTGGTCCTAGTACTGGAGATGTAAGCGCTCTGTCACTTTCGGCTAAAAACTATAAAGCAGGCGTTACTGTTTCAAGTTTGTCCGGTAGTATTGGTACTGCGTATGCAATGGAAATCACCGAAGGTCTGATTTATCAGAAAGGTTTCATGTTGAATACCGATGCACAATTTGTTATTGTAAGTAAGTATAGTTCTGTTCCGGATGGCGTTCAAGTTGGTTTTGTTACCGCAGAGTCGATTGCTAATTCTTCCATCGATACAAGTCTGAATGATAATTCTGCTGGTTTTGAAAACTTTGCTGCTCCCGGTGCAAATAGACTTAAATTAAATCCTGTACTTACAACAAAGACTGATCCCGCTGCAGCGGAAGATCCTAATTTCTTGGGTGTTTGGAAGTTTAGAAACGGTAGATTATCCATAACAAAAGAAACCACTCAATACTCCACGATTGGAGATGAGATGGCAAAGAGAACTTTTCAGGAAGCTGGTAATTTTCATGTTGACGGATTTAAAGGATCGACATATTCAGCAGATGCGATATCGGCAACCGATACTGAATTCTCTTATGTTTTCGATGGCGGCGAAGCATATATTCAAGGTTACAGAGTAACTGTTGCTACTGGTGCAACAATAAAATCAAATAAAGCGACTACAACTGAAAGTGAAACTCAAAACGAATCTCAGTTTGATTACGGTAGTTATGTCGATGTTACTGAACTTGCAGGCGACTTTGACTTTACTCAAGGCGCGCAGATTAGTCTAGGCGACAGCGCCGCAGATGCAATCTCAGATCATGCTGGTGATATCACTACTGCTGTTTCTACTGTTACTGAAATAGGTAAAGCACGAATCAGAGCGGTTGTACATGATAGAACAAGAGGCCCCCAAGGTCAGGCAAATACAAGACACAAGGCATATTTGTTCGATATCAAAATGAACCAAGGAAAATCTTTCTTCAATGTTCGATCTATCTTTGAAGGAACAAATGCTGTTGCTGATATACTGCCTCAGACAGCAGCTGGTTCACAAGGTCAACTTGGCGCAATACTGAAGCAACCAAATAAAACCTCTCAGATAGTATCAGTTGGACAACCTTTGAGTTCTGTAAGCAATGTTGTTTATGATTTTAGACATAAAGAATCGACAACAGCCAGTACATCAGGCGTAATCACACTAACAAACGCGACTAATGCCACCTTCCCCTATGGCACGACAAGTCTGTTGACAAACGAACAAGAAGATGATATTATTCTTGTACCTGAAGAAGATGTTGTTAGCACCGTTGCCTTATCAGGTACCGTATCGGGTTCTGGTACAACTCTAACAGGTACTACAACTCAATTCGAATCAGAATTACAAGCAGGAGATTACTTCGAAGCAGGCGGTTCAGTTTATAGAGTTGTTTCTGTAGTGAACGGCACACAATTGACATACTCACCATCTGCAACAATTACTGGAGGTACATCAGCATACAGAGCATTTAAACAGAATGTTCCTGTTCCGATGGGTTCACGTGCCGATATCAATGCGTCTTCAACGTCTACTTCTTTGACAATCAATTTGCCCGTTACATTGAGTGCAACTAAAAACTTCAGTATTATCACAAAACAACGAAACAGTGGTTCTGTGGCAAAAGGTGTTACACGCGGTGTTTATGCATACATTGAAGCGAATACGCACTTCAATGGAACAACTGGTCCTTGGTGTCTAGGTCATACAGATGCGATTCGTCTAAGAGCGGTATACGCGGGACCAAATACAAGTTCAACTAATGTTACAGAGAACTTTGTAATTGATCAAAATCACAATGATCAGTACTATGGCTTGTCTCAGTTGAAGTTGAAGACATCTTCTAATTATACGCTTGCAAACGATGATGTTCTTCTTGTTAAGTTTGATTTGTTGACAACTTCGACCGTTAACGGCGCTGGTGTTAAAACTATTAGTTCATATTCGATAGATGATGAAAAAGAAATAGGTGCATTAACTACTGCAAACACCTCTATCAATACATTGGAAATTCCTGAGTTCAGATCGCAATCAGATGTTTACTATGATTTGAGAGAGTGTCTTGACTTTAGACCGAAGTCTGCAAATACAGTAGCAATTGAAACAGACTCAACACTGGCTGAAACAAATGCAAAGAATCCTAAGGTTTATGGACCGACTGCTAATGCAACTCATGCTATTGAAACAAGTAGATTTACAACGCAGTTGAGATATCCTTCTCCTGGTGCTTACTTGTCATATGATAGTGCATATTATAAATCAAGGAAAGATAATATTGTATTGAAAACAAACGGTGACATTAAAGTTTACGAAGGAGGATTAAATACTTCTGATCCTGCTGAATTCTTAATTTATAATGTCAACGTAGCTGCTTATCCTTCTTATCCTGAAAATCTATCAACTGATATGACAGTTCTTGGTGATCTTCGTGTATTGAAGGATTTCAATGCTTCAATTCAACGTATAAATCGTTACACAACGAAGATGAATGTGGTTGAAAATTTGACAAGTAGATATACTATGTCAGACATTGCTGAACTTGAGAAGAGAATTAAGAGACTGGAAAATCTAGTTACACTTGATAATAAAGAGAAGAAAGTTAAAGAATTAAATATTCCTAGTTCTATTGATCCAACAATTGAAAGATTCAAGTTTGGTTACTTTGTTGATGCATTCTTCAGCACACAGTATACGGAGTTGTCGTCCGAGGAAAACACCGCAAGTCTATACGCGGGAAGACTTCGACCTGCAAGAAAGACTATAAATATTCCATTTGAGATTGCTGATACTACGACTGCTAGAATTGTTGGTAAAAGAGTTCAGTTTCCCTATAGTCACTATTTGTTAACTTCACAAGAAAATGTTACTGATGTACCTGTACCAGTAGTGTCGGTGGATCCACCACCAGTAACAGTTGGAACACAATCACGATGGATATGGAACAAAGGAGACTCTAGAGGCACACCCGACACTGTATGGACAAACAAAACTGCCACTGGGTCGTCTGAAGATTGGCATTTTGGAACTGGTCTTCCGGGTACAAAAGTTACATCGGCAGTGCCTTCAACAGGAGTACCATTTCACGAAACTGTATTTAAGTTTTCATCAGAAGACGCTTCTTCTACTTCGAATGTGGTATTCAATTTTCAATTGTATGGCGGTTTCGATAGACCAATTTTCTTCAAGAGTGCCTCAGGCAAAAGAGAAGATATGATTTTCGTGACAAGTTGTAAAAGAGAAGGACTCGCAGGTAGAATTCAGACTTTGACAGCTGATGAGAGAAGAGAGATTGCTAATGAAGTGAGTAAATTAACAGTTGGTCAAGCACCTGTCGGCAATCCTGGTACTACTTTTTTCGCAAGTCTACAGTCACCAGAAAAATGGATCACAGGGGCCAATTTCAGTCACAACAACAATTATTACTTTATTAGAAATGTCGGTAAGATGGAAATACCTCATGATCCGGAATATCCGTATATGCATGTTATTAATTTTAAGGCATCTCCTGCATATAGTTACTATATAACTGGACCTGTAGATACGCAAACATTAAGATCAACTGGTGAAACTAATTATCCCGGAAGCACTGTGAGGCCGGACGCGCCTAGACCAATTGTTAGACCATCAGTTATATTAAGTGGTACTACAGGCAATTGGATACCGTCAACAACTGTTGAGATAGGTACAGCTAAAACTTCTGATAACAGTACAAACTTCTCTTTATTGGGCAGTGGTGCAAGCAGTAGAAACAGTACTACCTCAACAGCAGAACCAACGATAACTACGTCAACACAACCCGCGCCGGTACCTCCGCCTGATCCGGTACCAGATACTACAACTGTTCGTACAAGAACAACGCACAGCGGCACGGGTGATCCTAGATACTATCTTGTAAGTCAAGATGCGAGTTTACAGGATAATGTAAGTACTTATCTAGGTGCTGCTGGTATTTACGAAACGAACACCAATATCAAACTTCATTAAAAGGTTACTATAAAAATGTCACAATTGCCAAACAATATTGATAACTTTTTTACAATACCTCAAATTACACCGACTCATTGTAATTTCAATCCATCACCTTATCCTTATAGGTCTTCCGGTAGTGTTTCAAAGAACAGCCGCGGTAATCTTTTTGAATTTCGTAGACTGAAACCTTATACCAGATATAGATTGTTGATTGCTCTCAATCACGACTTTTTACCCAACAATATTGGAGTGACACCTAAGTATTTCGATGTTACTCCTTTTGTAGACCACGTAGATGGTGAACAAGTCTCAAATAATCCAGGGTTTCCCGTGTGTTATAGATCATACTTTTACGGTGTGAACTCACCGTCTGGATTATGGTACTATAATCTGAGGAGAAATAAGACAACCGCACACTCTTCTGCAAAATATGGTCATTATCATCCGTATGAATTTTTGTTGTCTGATAGATTCGGAAAAATTAAAATACGCAGAATATTTGATTTTGATCGACTCGACACAATGTACGGACTATTAAGACAACATTATCTGACTCCCACATTACCAAAGTATTCTTGGCGTGATCTTGATAATATTATGAGACGGCAATATTTTGTGAACAATGCTCGGAAATTAAGAGCCGGATTTGATAGTATATTTGGTCGATCAGAATATTTTCTTGTAGAAGAATCAAACATACAATCAACAACCGGACACATCGTAGAATTAAAAAGTCCGGTAAGATCGGATAATGGTTCTATCAATCCAAATATTGTTACCTGTAAGCCGCCAAAACCACCAGAAGTTTGTCAACCACCGGCGTCATCGGAATCTAAGAGTATTGTCTCACCTGCTTTTGACTTTATTCAAACATTCTATGTTAACAAAGATAGAGTTGAAGGATCAGAAACAATTGATTTATCTAGAATAACGCTTTATTTAAAAGAAAAACCCGTATCTGATGGTAAGAAAAATAATAGCGGAATAAATTTACCCGGATTCACAGTTGCAATTTGCGAGTGTGATGGTTCTCTGCCAGTTCCTTCGAAGAAAATTCCTGTTAGTGAAAAATATGTTGAATGGACAAGTTGTTTGGAATCCACTGACGCAACATCAAAAACTTTGATCGAATTTGATACTCCGGTTAGATTGAATACAGGCAAACATTACGGCATCATGATAGATGTTGATGATGAGGGCTACGTGTTCTGGATATCTAAGAAAGGATGGTTAATGCTTGGTACAAGTAACCCTTCTCCGGGAAGCAGTAAAGATCATTCAGGAGAATTGTTCACTAGAGCTAACTTCGATCAGTTTAATACTTCAGCGGAAAACAAATCTGTTCTTTCTGGAACATCATCAAATCTTGTTTCAAGTGATGAACTTGATTTGAAATTTGATGTTGAGGTTGCCGAGTACACTGTTAATGATGTCAATGTTGTTTTTGTCAATACAGATATTGAATATTTTACTGTGCCTGATACGACCGATATCTTCTTCTCTGGTGAAATGTTGTTTAAAGATGTTGGCGCTGTGTCAGCACAGACTGTTTCTATTTCAGAAGGTTCGACAACACTGACTGGAACAAGTACTGTCTTCACTAATTACAACGAAGGCGACACAATTGTATTGATGGCGAATAATTATACTGATCAAATTTCGCATGTTGGTATTATTGAAAGTATTCAAAGCGATACAGAGTTAACACTTGATCGTGGTCCAACACAAGATTATACGGATCAAGAGTTTCAAATAACAATTGCTGCACAGACTGTTTCACACAATCCTGATACAAATAATCTTGTAGTTGACAATTCAACCGCAAATAGTTCCGTTAGATTTACAGCAAACGATACGATCACTGGCGCTTTCTCAGGTCTTTCAACGACAATTACTTCGGTTGATGCGGTAGATATTTCATCTTTCAGAACAAGTTTTGATGTAAATATTCCTTCATCATTTAAAACAACCGCGAGTTATAATTTCGCATACGATAATAGTGGAGCATATACAATATCTTCTGCCAGCAAACCTGTTAATTTTGTTGATGCGAATTATGTTACAACCTATGATGCTAAACTTCTGTCGAAGTCTATCGAACTTGATTCAGCACATAATTCAACGTTGTATCAACAAGATGCGGATGCAAATACGAATTCTGGCACAGAGAAATCAACTGAATTGAACATCTTGTTTGATTATCTGGGTTTAGATAATACTGTATTCAAATGTCCTGTTTTGAATGTTGAAACGCCTCATATTGTCACGAATAGATGGATTATCAACAATGATGCAACAAACGAACATACGAATAAAGGTAATGCTCTTTCGAAACATATATCAACTCGCATGACATTTGGAAATAGTGATAAGGTAGCCGAAGACATAAAGATCATCTCTACTGCTTTCAGACCTATCGGAACAAACGTCAAAGTATATGCGAAGATTATGAAAGATTCTGATTCTGATGCGTTTGAAGATAAGAATTGGACATTGTTAGATTACACTAGAAACGGTGATCTCTATAGTGATGTAAGAAGAAGTGAAGACTTCCGAGAATACGAGTACGGATTCCCGATTCATCCTCCGGTTGAGAGTACACTGGACGGTTCAGTTGATACGTCTGGTCACTCCACACCTACAACCGTTGATATTACTGGATCTGGTACAACATTTACATCTGATTTGCAAATTGGTGACTTGATCAAGATTTATGATCCTCTTGCGCCAGACGATGATTATGTTATTCGTATGGTAACAAACGTTTCAACTGATACTACTATTGCTGTCAATGAGAATATTGCAGTAGCTGCTGTACAGGCGAGTAGTTTAAAGATTCAAAAATTGTCAACACCATACACCGCATTCCGTTGTGAAGAGAATAATAATGTTGTGCGTTATTTCTCCGAAAACGGAGGATATTACGATGGTTATAACACATTAACTGTGAAGACTGTATTGTTGGCTTCGAACACACAGGTTGTACCGTCTGTTGATGACTATTCAGTAATTGCTTTGTCTTCATAATAATGTCTGATAATATTGAACGTGTAGATGGTGTTATCATAAATACCAATGATGATGAGTACAAAAGATTTGTACAGATAAGGAATCGTGCTATTCGTGAAAAAGAATTACAATCTGAAATAGACGATTTAAAAAAAGAAGTTAAAAATATTAAAAACCATCTTAGAGAAATAATTAATAGGTTAAGTTAATGGCACTATTATCTGGATTCGATGAACTAGTCGCAAACACCGATTCGGTCAGTGATTGGTTACAAAAAACTAATCAGTTAATTGAATTAATGCAGGGTGCCAACACCACTGTCGGCGGTATCATGCACGCCAATAATTCAAACGCGAATACAATTGGTAACGCTTACTTACAGGGAACGTTTTCTTCAAACACTGTTGTCATCAAAGACGAAGCCGGTGGAGGTTCAGTAGACACCGCTGGGACTTGGACGAAAGCACCGCTCTATGTGTCAACGAATACAATTCTTGCTTCTGATGCATCTAGTGGTGCAAACACACAGGTAGATTTCCAAGTATCAAACGGTAACATTATCATTGCTGCTGACAGTAGATACTTGAATATCGGTGCAGGAACCGACCTACAATTATATCATGATGGCACCGACAGTCATATCGAAAACAATACTGGTGAACTGTACATTCAAGGCGATGGTATTACTCTTCGAAGTGATACAGCAACAGAAACATTTATTACTGCTGATATAAACTCTGCTGTCAATCTTTATTATGACAATGCATCGAAACTGCAAACAACCAGTACAGGTATTAATGTAACAGGCAATACTGTTGCAGACGGTTTAAACATCGATGGTAATGCATACGTTTCATCGAATACTCACCTAGGCAACACATCAAACGGCTCTCATACACTACAAGTAACTGGTGATGCTTTCTTCTCTGATCTTGTCACAGCAGATGGTGGTTTAGCTGTTACTGGTGATGTTGATGTCACTGCAAACGTTACTGCGGCTTATTTCATAGGTGACGGTTCTCAACTGACTGCTGTTCCTGCCGAGCTCATTGATGTTACTGCGACATCTGTATCGGCCGACTATCTGATCACCTTTGTTGCTAATACGGGTACTGATAAGACATTGCGCGCCGATTCGGCAGGTTTTACTTATAATCCTTCAACAGATACATTAACAGTAGACAACATAACATCGTCAGGTACAGTTACAGGTAATGTTGCAACGTTCTCTACTTTTACTACTGATACTTTTTCATCAAATAATATTACACTATCGGGATCGCTAACGGCTGCAAACCTTGAAGTGACTGGTACTGCTGTAATTAGTTCGCTTGATGTTGGTGGATTATCTGCAAACGGTGCTGCGATGGTCGGTGATACGGCCACAATCACGGGAACATCCGCGACTGAAATCGCATCTTTTGCAGTAACAGAATCTTACGGATTTAAATTTCTGGTACAGGCAAATAACGCTGTATCAACATCAGCTTATTTCTGTGAAATAGGCGGTGCTCATAATGGTACTAATGTATTCTTCACCAGATATGGTGAAGTAGATAATAACTTCACAACTACATTATCTGTCGATATAAACGCAGGAAACGTTAGACTTTTGGCGACATGTCCTTCTGCTACCGTAGCCAATAGCCACATATTTAATATCGTTGCTATACAGACGAGACCTCACGCATAGGAGTGAAAATAACTAAATATGAGTACCAAGGCAAATTTAAAAATTGACCAAGGCGCTGATTTTTCAACATCAATCACATTGACTGATGATGATGGTAATGCTCTTAATTTATCAGGTTATACCGGTGCAGGTCAAATAAGAAAATATTACACATCGACAACCGCGGTTGATTTTGATGTGTCTGTTTCAGCAAATACTGGTACCGTATCTTTGAGTTTAAGTTCAAATACTTCAAACGCTATGAATTCCGGAAGATACGTGTATGATATTGAATTGACAGATGGTTCAGGTGTTGTATCTCGTATCATGGAAGGAATAGTTACAATCACACCAGGAGTAACCCGATAATGGCGTTAACTAATTATACAATCAAGATGAATAATGATGCCGGTAGATTGAGTTTAAATGCTGGATCAACATTGTCATTACGAAATGTTGTACGAGACAGCGGTACTGGTGGTGCCACGACACTGGCCGGACTTTCTGATGTTACTGTTGTTAACAAAGTTGACGGTGCAGCACTGGTATATGATTCTGGTAATAATCGCTATGAAATAAAACTCGCTGATCTTGACGGCGGCACTTTTTAAAATAATAAATAAACAATAACAAATTTAAAAAAGGGTACTAAACATGGCGATTCAAAATAGAATTCAAATTCTTCGCTCAACGAATAATGCATCAGTGCCAACACTCAATGCAGGTGAGTTCGCTTATACCGCGAACGGCGATGTTCTGTTTATCGGACATCCTGACGGATCTTCTGGTAATATCAGAGTCGGCGGCGAACAAATTCCCGGTGTACTCACCGCGAATCAAGCGATTGTTGCGAACAGCACAAGTTTTGTAAATGACTTCAAAACACTTGATATCACTGTAAACGGTGAATTTACCGCGAACGGCGGAGTTGGTACATCAGGACAAGTTCTTTATTCAGGCGGTTCAGGTGCTAATGCTTACTGGGGTGCATCTGCTTCTGGTTCACTTGCGGGTCTGACCGACACAGATACCGCAGGAGCTGCTGATGCTTCTATCTTGATTTATGATACCGGTACTACAACATGGCATGACCGCGTTGTTTCTGGTGACGCTACTATGAGTGATCAAGGCGCACTTACTCTTGCTTCAACAACTGTAACAGGAGGCAGCTACGGTGATGCAAACACAGTAGCAACTTTCACAGTTGACGCCAAAGGTCGTTTGACTGCTGCTGCAGATGCTGACATCAATCACGACACATTGTTGAACTTCGTTGCTAATGAACATATCGACCACTCTTCTGTTTCAATTTCAAACGGAAACGGTATAACTGGCGGTGGCGATTTAACTGCAACTAGAACACTTTCAGTTGTCGCAGCGAATGGTATTTCTGTAACTGCTGCTGGCGTTAATGTTTCAGTAGGAACTGGCGAAACATCACTTATTGCTAATACAACTGGTTTATGGATAGACGATACTACGTTGTCAATCGCTTCAAGTCAAGTAACAGGTCTTGCTACTTCTGCAACAACTGATACTACCAATGCATCTAACATTACTTCCGGCACTCTTCCAAGTGCTCAACTGCCTGATCTGGCGGTTTCTGATTTCGGTGGTGCTGCTATCGTTACAGAAGCAGAAGGTCTGAACTCAAGCGACAACGATACTTCAATTCCAACAACTGCTGCCGTGAAGGACTATATTGATACTAATGTCACTGCACAAGATTTGGATATCACTGACGGTACTGTAACAAGTGCTGTTGATCTTGATAGTCAAACAATGACAATTCAAGGTACTACGAACGAAGTCGAAGTTGGTCTTTCTGGTCAAACATTCACAATTGGTCTGCCTAACAGTGTAACGATCTCTCAGAACTTAGTGGTATCAGGCAACCTTACAGTACAAGGTACTACAACAACTGTTGATACGACTCAATTGCTTGTTGAAGATAATCTGATTGGTCTTGCTGTAAATAATGCCGCTGATGTAAGTGATATTGGTTTCTATGGTCAATACAACGATGGCTCCACAAAATATACTGGTTTGATTCGTGACGCTTCTGATGCAGATAATGCTTGGAAACTCGTAGAGAATCTTACAAATGAACCAGGTGTCGCTAATACGGACCTATATGATGCGGCTGGTGAGGCACTTGCAAAACTGTATGTTGGTGATCTTAACGCATCTGCCGTTACTGCTGCGTCATTAACCTTGACGACCGACCTTGCAGTAGCAGACGGCGGTACTGGTGCAAGTTCATTTACCGACAACGGTATTATCTACGGTAATGGTACAAGCGCATTAAGCGTAACCGCAGCGGGCACTCAATATCAAGTACTTCAAGCTGGTTCAGGTGGTGTTCCTGAGTGGGGATCACTTGATGGTGGAACGTTCTAAATAATTAAGTGAGAAGGGGGAAATTCTTCCCCCTTTATTTTATAGGAGATTGTCATGTCTGATGATGTAAATAAGAACTTTGTGAATAAATATATCCAAGTTTTGAAAAATAAATATGATCAACAAACAAACGATTTGATTAGTGTTGAAGCCCAATTGATTATGTTAAAAGAGAATGTTGAAATTCTATCTAAAGAAAATGAGACACTGAAAGAAGAAATAGAAAAATTAAAAAAGAAACCCACCTCGTCAAAAACGACTGAATGATGGTAAAGGAGATTAGTGAATGGCCAATGCCATCTACCCGAAATACAAAGAAGCATTGTTAACTGGTGATTCGAATATCTCACTATCCTCTGGTACGGTAAAAATATCATTAGTTGATGCAGACACAACTGCTTATTCTTCTTTAAATCAATTTTATTCTGATCTTGATGCTAACGGTATCATTACGACCGTTAGTATGTCGAATAAAACAGTCACGGCCGGAGTGTTTGACGCTGATGATGTTACTTTCACATCTGTTACTGCAAATACTTCATTGACTGATGGCATTGGTGATTCACTTCTGATTTGGATAGATACTACTGACGAAAATACTTCAAGACTTGTTGCATGGTTAGATACCAATATATCTGGATTGCCCATTACTCCAGACGGTTCTAATGTTGATATAACTTGGAATGCTTCTGGAATCTTTCAATTATAAGAGAAAAACATGGCTGATCAAAGATTTGAAATATTAGACGGATTAAATGTTACAGACGAAGCAACATTTTCAGCAAACGTTTCGGTGGATACGAATGTTCTAAAGGTTGACACCGTAAATAACAGAGTAGGAATAAATGTCACTTCACCTACTGATGCCTTACAAGTTTCAGGTAATACGGTTGTCTCAGGTAACGTCTATGCCACTGCTTTTATAGGTGACGGACAGTATCTCACAGGTGTTGGCGGTGCATCAGCTGACGATTTAGATGGTATTGACTCTACTGGATTTTTAAGATCCGATGCTGATGACGCTCTTGATGCTACATTGACTGTAACGGGTTCCGGCACAGGAAAAATTATTGTTGGTGGCGGGAGTCAAATCCAATTTGGTGACGGTGGTTCTATTGTATTAGGCGGTTCAAGTGATGCATCATTGAAATTTAATTCTGTATCTGGTGATGTTGAATTTAATTGTGGCACAACTGATCTTGTTATCACATCACCAACAGCCTCTTTCAGTGCGAATTTATCAGCATCAAATGTCTCCGCATCAGGTAATGTTGCTGCTTCTTTTGGCGTTTTCACCGCCAATGTATCTGCCTCATATGGTATTTTCAGTGCGAATGTATCTGCTACAGACTTCATTGGTTCTGGTGATCAAATTACCGATCTGAATGCAAGTAACATCAGTTCAGGTACACTTAATAGTGATAGACTACCAAACTTAGCAGTTAGTGACTTTGGTGCGGCGGCAATACAAACGAGTGCAGAATCATTTGTTGATTCCGATACAGTATTGATGACTGCCGCGGCAGTTGCTGATAAGATTGAAAGTTACAATTACTTAACAGCTGATCAATTTGATGGTGATATCACAGGCGTTGAAGCTGGTTCTGGTTTAACAGGCGGCGGCACCAGTGGTGACGTAACATTAAATGTTGGAGCCGGATCATACATTATTGTTAACGCAAACGACATCGAAGTAGACGCAACTTCATTAAACACTATTAATAAAGTAGTTGCTCGTGACGCATCTGGTGACTTTTCCGCTGGCACTATCACAGCAACTAATTTCAACACCACATCTGATGAGAGATTAAAGACGAACATCCAAAGTATAACAAGTGCATTAGATATTGTCAAGTCCCTCCGAGGTGTAAAATACGTTAAAAATGAAATGACTGAAATAGGTGTCATTGCACAAGAAATTCAAGAATATTTGCCAGAAGTTGTATCGGAAACTAGCGATGGTTATCTCACGGTTGCTTATGGTAATATCGTTGCAGTTTTAATTGAGGCAATCAAAGAACTAGAGAAAAAAATAGATAATAAATAAAATATCTAAGGGGATTTTTTAATCCTTTTTTGAACTCTATATAGAGAACGGTATAAATGGCTGGAAATAAATTTCAAATAAAAAGGACTACCGTTCCCGGACGGACTCCTAACACCACCAATTCGTCAAACTCCGCGTATATTGACGTAGGTGAACTCGCTATCAATACAGCTGATCAGATATTATATTCATCTGACGGCTCGTCCTTAATCACGCTCTCGCAACGAGGTTATTCCGGTTCACAAGGCATCATTGGTTATAATGGATCGCAAGGTTGGGTAGGAAGTCAAGGTTATACTGGTTCTCTAGGCGCTACCGGTTTTTCTGGTAGTCAAGGTTACACCGGTTCAACAGGCGCTGGTTATGACGGATCACAAGGTTATACTGGTTCTCTCGGTTCTTCAAATGTAGTTTCTTCAAACACCGCACCAGCTGCCGGTGCAGGTACTATCTGGTTTGATACCCGCACAGGCAAATCTTATTTCTATTATGTTGACGGTGATTCTTCTCAGTGGATTCTTTTTGCAGACCCAACAGTAACAGACGGTGAAACAGGTTTCACAGGTTCACGAGGATATTCTGGTTCATCTGGTTACAACGGGTCTCAAGGTATTCAAGGTTATACTGGTTCTGGTGGCGGTGGCGGCGGTGCTTCTGTAACCACATCGACTTCTGCACCTCCGAGTCCGAGTGATGGTGACTTGTGGTGGAACGAAGAAGAAGGTCAATTAAAAATCTACTATACCGATGCCAACACATCACAATGGGTTGACGCAACATCTGGTGCGATTGGTGACACGGGATACACTGGTTCTAAAGGTGACTTTGGATATACTGGATCACAGGGTTATACCGGTTCTAAAGGTGATACAGGTACTACAGGTTTCAACGGGTCTCAGGGTTACACCGGTTCTAAAGGCGATACAGGTACTACAGGATTTAATGGATCGCAAGGTTACACCGGTTCTAAAGGCGATACAGGTACTACAGGATTTAATGGATCACAGGGTTACACAGGTTCTGCTTCAACCGTTCAAGGTCCGTTAGGATACACCGGTTCACAAGGTTACAATGGATCACAAGGCTATACTGGGTCAAAAGGTGATACAGGTACCACCGGTTTCACTGGATCACAGGGTTATACTGGGTCAAAAGGTGATACAGGTACTACAGGATTTAATGGATCACAGGGTTATACCGGTTCTAAAGGCGATACAGGAACGACTGGTTTCACTGGATCACAAGGTTACACCGGTTCTAAAGGTGATACAGGTACTACAGGTTTCAATGGATCTCAGGGTTACACCGGATCGAAAGGTGATACAGGTACTACTGGTTTCACTGGATCACAAGGCTATACTGGGTCAAAAGGTGATACAGGTACCACCGGTTTCAACGGATCACAAGGTTATACCGGTTCTAAAGGCGATCAAGGTGTAATTGGTTATAATGGTTCTCAAGGTTGGACTGGTTCTCGCGGCACAACAGGTTTCACAGGGTCAAAGGGTGATAGTTATCTGACTTCATCTACTGACAGTAGAACAATTACAAGTTCTGGTCAATTAAGTTTCACTGTTGATACTGCTCTTGCTTATAGTGCTACGCAGACAGTTAAGATTGCTTTTGATGCCTCAAACTACATGGAAGGTACCGTAAACAGTTATAATTCTGGAACTGGTGCGTTAGTTGTTGATATCACAGCATCAACAGGTTCAGGTACATATTCTGCATGGACAATTAACCTTGCAGGTGCAACAGGTCAACAAGGTCAGATAGGTTACACCGGATCACAAGGATATACTGGATCAAAAGGTGATCAAGGTACAATAGGTTATACAGGCAGCCAGGGTTACACTGGTTCCAAGGGTGATCAAGGTACCACAGGTTTTAACGGATCTCAGGGTTATACTGGGTCAAAAGGTGATCAAGGTGTCATTGGTTACACTGGATCACAAGGATATACTGGATCAAAAGGCGACCAAGGTGTCATTGGTTATAATGGTTCTCAGGGTTATACTGGATCAAAAGGCGATACGGGTACCACCGGTTTCACTGGATCACAAGGTTATACTGGATCGAAAGGCGACCAAGGTGTAATTGGTTATAATGGTTCTCAAGGTTACACCGGTTCTAAAGGCGATCAAGGCACTACTGGTTTCAACGGGTCTCAAGGTTGGACTGGATCACAAGGCAATGCGGGTGGCTTAGGATTCACCGGTTCCGCTGGTAATGCGGGTGGCTTAGGATTCACCGGTTCCGCTGGTGATGCAGGTGGAACAGGGTTCACAGGTTCTGCTGGATCAGCAGGCACAACACTTGGCCGTGGTATTTCTATATTTGATCCAACATCTGCTGAAGATGTTGTAATGTTCTACAACGATTCTGCAATAACAGTATCAGAAGTTCGTGCTGTACTACGAGGCAGCAATACACCAAGTGTAACATATACAGTTTTGTACGCGAGTGATAGAAGTGCTGCTGGTACAACAATTGCAACTGCCACTGTAACAAATACAAGCACAGGTGCTACCGCAACAATTTCCAATGCTTCGGTGGCGTCTGGTAATTATATATGGGTAGAGACAAGTGCGACAAGTGGAACTGTTGATGAGTTCCATGTTAACTTATCATTCTAAGGTGAGTTATGGCTACTAAAACATGGTATCTAGATTCAAAGAATTTTGGAGGTTCAACAACATATGCATTTTTTACAGGAGATTTATCTCAAATTTCATCAGGCGTGAATCATACAAACACGGGATGGAATATGGGTAGGAACGGTGCCGGCAACTATGCATTGATGGACAACGGTAATGAAGTTTCGAGAAATAATTTTTCATCAGGAACGCCCAGTAGTAGTACATCAACAAATATTGAGAGTAATTCTACTTTCAATAATACATATAATGATACTGCGACTACAATAGTTCCTGTAAGTGGTATATCACTGGCTTTTCCATATAATGCACAATTTGATACTGGATCTTGGTCATTAAATTTAGATGTTCGAGCAGACAATAGATCATGGCAAAATGGAGCAGGAAGAATTATAGGAAAAATGTGGTATAGTGTTTTTAACAGTAACGGAACTTGGACGCAATCACAAATTTCAACTTCTGAGAATGGAACAGGATGGGTGAACGGTTCAACAATTAGTAACTTGACAACAAGCACTGAACAAACTTGTTCGATGACTCTTACTCCAACTTCTGCTCTTACGTTGGCAGCAAATAAAAGTTCTAGTTCAGCGGGGAGTAATCAATGCGGATATTTAACATTCGAACTGGCCTGGGAGATTACAACTGCAATTGCAGGCCGGAGTGTTAATAACAACTGTGATGCTATGTTGCAAACAGGAACAAATACAAGCAGTGAGTTGATATCACCGGCATTTAGAAAGAAAATTTACGCGACACAATAACAGGATATAATAATGGCAGATTTAGATTTTCCATCAGCACCGTCAACAAATGACACATACACAGATGATAATGCTGCTGTATGGCAATATGACGGTGAAAAATGGGATGTGATTACACGTTCAACGAAAAGAGCATTTGTAGGGTCGAAAGCAACATTATCGGTTGATTACTCTCTAGGATCTACAGCAGCTGCTGTGCCTTGGTCTTCAACAAATTTTGATACTGGTTCTTTCTGGTCTGCATCAACACCCTCTCGTTTTTCAATCACAGAAAATGGATTCTATAGGGTAAACGCACAGGTTCAAGCAACTGACTCCGGTTCTGGTTCATCATATACTTTTTCCGTCAGAAAAAATGGAATAACAATAACCTCAACAACAATAGCCCCAAATCAGTTTGCAGTGTTTGATGATATTGTTGAATTAGCAGTTGGAGATTATGTTGAATTATATGCTTCAGAAAGTACATCTGCTGGTGGTATTGACTCAACAACAAGTTTCTTTGAAGTAGTTCAGGTAGGTTTGAGTTTGGGTACAGGCATTTCTTCTTGGAGTGCATTCTCTGGTGCAAGAACATATCTTACAAGTGCATTTAATGTCAGTTCAACAGTAACAGGTATTTCTTGGACAGGAACACAATATGATCAAAATGCTGATGTTCTTGGAGCACAGTATTGGTCATCGGGTGCAGCATCTAAGTTTACCGTAAAAGTAACAGGATATTATAGAATTAAATCAGAAATAACAACGAGTGATGCTGGTGCTTCAGACAGTTATACAGTAGCATTAAACAAAAATGATACAACAGATTTAGAAACAACGACAATTGGACCTAATACTACATTGTTGTTAGATGAAATTTATAATCTTTCAGCGGATGACTTTGTTGAGATAAATATATCAAACAGTGGTAATATTGGTTCTGTCGGAAACACAGCTTACTTAGAAATAACAAGATTGGGAGTTTAATCAATGTCTTTTGTAAAATCAACAGATGTTATTACAGATGTTGCCTTAACCGTCAGTGGATTATCAGGCGGAACAAACGGTAGAATTGTTCGAATGTCTGGAACAAACACCGTAACTGATGCATCAAGTTCTGATACCGCACTTCAGTTGAATAGTGTTTTATTCAAACAAGGTGGAATATATTATTCTTGGGGATTGATTCAGGGATTGTCAGGACTTTCTGCTGGATCGATTTATTTTCTTGATTCGGATGGTACAGTAACATCATCACCGCCAACACCTTCAACTTCAGTTAGATCACTTTTTGTTGGATTTGCAGTCAATACAACAGATTTGATTTTTAAACCAGGCACACCTATCTCAGGAACCTAATAAATGGCTTTTGCAAATATACAATTTGATTTCGCCGCTAATACTTCTGAGTATTACTTGCCCTTACCGATCAATAACAACATTGATCGTGAAGGTTATTGGTATGTGTATAAACCTGTTAACGCTAGTAATGATACAACAGGGGCTGAAGTTAAATTGTATCATTGGGATGTCGCAGTATCTCAAGCAAATACATGGTTAACAATTGACGGCACAATTCCTTTGATATATGAGGAAGTCGATGGATCAAATACTTATTATCATGCAGGCGCCATTGAACACGTTGGCGAAGGCATAAATGATATCACATCAACAATTGAAGATAATGCCATCATATTTGGCCATATGGGAGCGAATGAGGCCGATGATGATGCATTCTACTGGGATAGATTCTATCTAGCGCAAGGCGAAACAGATTGGCAATATTATCAATATCACAAGCATCTTCCTTCCTTCTATGTAAACTATAATCAAGGTAGAGAGACAACTTCTGGTGGTGGTTACATCAATCCAGAAGATAAATCTTATGCTTATCAGATCGGACAAAGAGTATCTTCTGCTGGTACTGCTTATCAAAGTAGACTTGCTCGTGTACACACGCCTTCTATTGGTGGCGCACACAACTCTCACAATGATGTAACATTACCTAATACTGGTACAAGAAATTATATGTCCGGTGGTATTATACGCGGAACGGGCGCAAAATATCATGCAATGTATTTTGCACAGGCTCAGGCTAATACAAGTAATTGGGATGTTTACGGCAGGACTTATGATTCTGCATCTGAATCGTTTACTGCACAATCCACAGTCGGTGAATTTAACTTAGCAGATCCAACTTTTTCTTTTAATGACACCACTGGTGATCAACAACGATGGCCTATTCGTGCAAGTTGTGGTGATGTTCTAGGAAGTAAGTTTTATATTCCTGTTGTCATGACTAATCAGTCAAACGCTTCACTTTATGATCTTGAAATTTGGGAATTTCCTAGTGCCGATCCGCCTGATCCAGGTGATCTTGTTAGACAAGTCATTCAATCTTCTTGTACAAGAATTCCTGACGCTCAGTGTCTTTCTGTTGGATCAAAATTGTATGTCGCTTATTCTGATTCAGTTGATGGCGGAGTTTCAATACATTCTTACAACGGTTCAACTTGGACTGATGAAGGACAACTTCTTACAAATTCATCATCAAATGAAGTTCGTGTGCATGGTTTCCGTTATAACTCATCCGACACCCGTTATTATTTGGTGTTAAGTGGAACATCTTCCGGCGGCGCAGCTACATACGTAGGCGATGGAGTTTATTCGTTTAAATTTGACTCTGCTTTTGGTGGTTACGAACATCTTAACTACGACTACACCAATCATGCTTGGTTGTTACAGAGTGCTAATACTGCTGGGTATGTTGAATATGATATTGACAACGCCGTTCAAACAAGATACACAGGTACTGAACCAGAAGGTATTGCCACCGATAAAAGAATATTAAAATATGATGTGAGCAGTCCTGAGTTTTACCGAAGAGAAGAAATTCAAATCGGGGGTGAAGAGTATTACTACGATGGTATAGAATTATCTGACGGTAGAAAATGTCTCGTTGGTCGTGTCGAGGATTTAAAAGGCGTTGATGATACGGTAGCAAAGTTCGGTAATATCATCGTAACACTGATAGACGCGGATAATCCAGAAGGTCGTCAACACTTTGTTTACGGTGGTCTAGGTGATGATTATACAACAGGTGTGACTCAAGCTTCGAACGGTAAAATTTGGTTGACGGGTTATACTAAATCAGAACTTGTTACGAAACGCGATATTAAAGTACATGGTTATCTCAGAAACACACGTGATGGTATAGACAATAACTTGACAATTAAAGACGTAGTACAAGACAGTAATGAAAATTATTACACCGTAGGAAGTCATAATACAGATGGTTATCTGTTTGTACAAAAATATGATAAAGATTTCGACATCGTATGGCAAAAATATTATGATAGCGGTATTGTAGGCGCAGATGTTGGTTACAATATTGCGATAGACAGCAATGATAATCTGTACGTTTGTGGTAGTACAGTAAACTACGGTGCAGGCGGCACAGACGCTTTAGTATTAAAAATCACGACTGCTGGCGCTCTTACTTGGGACTACGCTTATGGTACAACAGGAGAACAAGTTGCTAAAAGTATTGTTGTAACTGATGATTCTGGAACAGAGTATGTTGTTGTTGCTATCGAATCAGGTACAACTACATTTATGACCGTTCTTAATACTGATGGCGGCGTCACTGAAGTTAATACTGTTGCAAATTTAAATGTGAATCGTCTGAGAAGAGATGTTTCAGGTGATACAAAAGGACGTTTTCTTTTTGCTGGCGATAACGGAGCAAATAAGATTCGTTATGGTATGGGAGAGATAAACAGCGGTTCTAACCGTATGATACAATGGATCAACGGTTTTTCTACGAGTGCAAATGGTGTTGCAAATGATATAGGTATCATCAATAATCCAGACGGCAGCGGAAACGGCGCTGATTATATTATTGTAGGTAATGAAGAAAGTGATGCGTTTGCACTGAATGTACAGGTTGACGAGACTGTTGGATCTTTCATTTATAATGTCAGTAAAGTTTGGTCGAGAACTTTGGCGTCTTGTTCCTTTAATGCTGTTGTTTGTGAAGACTATGCTAATCCAAATTGGACAACTTTTTACGGAACAAAAAGAAGAATATATGTGGCTGGTGAAACACCCGGTTCTACTGGCAACGGTTTAATCGCTTCGTATGATGTTGATGGTGCATTTGAATGGCAAAATACATTTGGTTTCGGGGGTAAAGAAACTCTTCTTGGAATTATCGATGACGGTACTCAAGATAATGTGGTCGTTGTCGGTACGAAAACAAGTCACTCATTTGCCGGACAAGACGGAATGTTGTTCAGAGCATGGAAACATGAACACGGTACCGGAAATTATCACATTACAGGAAACCAAACAACGAAAATGCTTTATCAGGCAAGTTCGTTAACTGATTCGTTGAACACCGCAATTATAGCGTCTATTAGTGCTCCCAGCGATTCAACAGGAACACTAACTAGAACGACAGGCACAGCTTCTGTGGCCGACATAGGTTTTGATGTAGAGACGTATGACGGTTCATATGGACCCAATGGTCTATGGATGTTCTGGGCTGCATGTATTGACCTTAATGATTTGCAAACATTTATCAATACGGATACATATAAAAACAGAATTGCATCTGGTTATGATTATTCTTTTGGTAAAGATTTCTTCACATTCTACCAAGTTGCGACTGCTGGTGATGGTTCTGCTGACGATGGTAATATATTTGGATATGATATCATTGAACACAGTGGCGGTCAAATTGTTCCTGTCGGAGTGACATCTGGCAATATTGGAAGAATCAACACAGGCGCATCTGGTGTATATGATTATATTATTTTTCATATTGATCCAACAACAGGTGTGATGCAGTATTTCCAGAATGGTTCTACTAGTGACGAAGAAGTTTATGCAGTAACAGAACTTGCAACAGGTGATATTGCTTTCGTAGGAAGATCAACAGGTAATCTAGGTGGTCATACAAATCAAGGCGGTTATGATATTTTTGTGGGCATTCATGAAATGGCCACGCACACTACAGATTACTATCAGACTGGTACAGGATTCCAAGATGTTGGTTTTGGTATACATGAAGTAGGTAATAATAAACTTGCTGTAGCTTTCACAACTTCCGGTGCATTTCCAAATAATACACATAATGGCGGTCTTGATATAGGTGTGATTGAATTCAATTATGTGACAGATACATGGGGCACAGCATGGCAAACAGGTTCATCGTCAGCGGAAACAGTGTCTCAAAACGGCAGACACAGCACATTATTACCAGACGGCCGAGTTGCGATCATAGGTCAGACCTCGGGATTCTTTGCTGATAATGCAACAACGATTGGTCTGTTAGATATCTTTGTGGGTATTGTAGATCGTACTGACGGAACATGGAAAAAATATCAAGCAGGTACAGGTGCTAATGATTTTGGAACAGCTATTATTGCTCAAGGCGATAAACTACTTGTTGTTGGATACACTGAAGCAGCAATTAGTGACGGCATTCATGGCGTATACATGGAATTTGACGGTTCGTATAGTATAACAGGTAAAGCAACCGCGCTTTCATAAATAAGAGAGTATAAGAAGAGAACCAATAAATGGCAGCATTAGATTTTCCAAGTAATCCCAGTTTAAACGACACATATTCCGCAAATGGTAAAACATTTGTCTGGAACGGAACGTCTTGGGTAAACAATTCATTTGTCTCAGGATATACCGGCTCACAAGGTTACACTGGTTCTCAAGGAACAACGGGTTTTACTGGTTCTGCTGGGGCAGACGGTGCTTATGGTGGTTTTTCTTTTGAATATACTTTCAGTACCAATACAAACACACAAGACCCTGGTAATGGCCAATTAAAGTTTAACAACGGCACTATTAGTAGTGCTACTGTAATGTATATTGATGATGTTACAACCGGTTTAGTTGATATACAAGCATCGTTGAGAACAATTGGCGCAGGTTCTTATTTCAGGGTTGCTGAAGAGGCAACACCATCTAATTTTGTTTTGTTTGAAGTGACAAGCGTTACTGAATTGTCTGGATATTTTCAGTTTAATGCTACCTATTTGTCAGGATCAGTAACAAGTTTTTCTTCTTCAGCAAGTGTAATTGCCAGCTTTGATAGTGCTATCACAGGTTTCACGGGTTCTAGAGGAACAATTGGTTACTCTGGATCAGCATCAACTGTAATTGGTTATACCGGTTCTCAAGGTTATGACGGTTCTCGCGGATTTAGAGGTTATACCGGTTCTCAAGGGTACAATGGATCTAAAGGTTACACCGGTAGTCAAGGATATACCGGCTCACAAGGTTACACTGGTTCTAGAGGTGCTACAGGATTTAATGGATCACAGGGTTACACTGGTTCTAGAGGTTATACAGGCAGTCAAGGTTATACCGGTTCTAGAGGCGCAACTGGATTTGATGGTTCGCAGGGTTATACAGGTTCTCAAGGTAATGATGGTAACTTTGGTGGCGCCACATTTGATTATACCTTCAGTACGACTACAACAAACGCTGATCCTGGTGCAGGCACATTACGTTTTAATAATGCTGATGTTAGTCTTGCAACTGCAATGTATATTGACGATACTGATGATAACGCAACAGACATACAACAATTTTTAAGAACGATTGATGATTCAACATCAACAATCAAAGGTCATTTCCGTGTTAGTAACAGATTAGACGCAAGTGACTTTGCTCTTTTTACTATTAGCAGTATTACAGAAAACACAGGTTATTTCACCGTCAACTGTGCATATGTAAGTGGTAGTGCGACATCATTCACCAATGCCGAAGATATCATTATTACTTTTGCTAGAACTGGCGATAAAGGTGACATAGGTTACACAGGTTCTAGAGGCGCAACTGGATTTACCGGTTCTCAGGGGTGGACTGGATCGCAAGGTTACACCGGCAGCCAAGGATATACCGGTTCTCAAGGTTATAATGGTTCACAAGGTTACACTGGTTCTAGAGGTGCTACAGGATTTACAGGATCACAAGGTTATACTGGATCAAAAGGTGACACGGGTACTACAGGTTTCAACGGGTCTCAAGGTTGGACTGGATCGCAGGGTTACACCGGTTCTAAAGGCGATCAGGGTGTTATAGGATACACCGGTTCACAAGGTTACAATGGATCGCAAGGTTACAATGGATCACAGGGTTACACTGGATCGCAAGGTTACACTGGTTCTAGAGGTGTTACAGGATTTAATGGATCACAGGGTTACACTGGTTCGAAAGGTAATGACGGTAATTTTGGTGGTGCAACATTTGATTACACTTTCAGCACAACAACTACAAATGCTGATCCTGGTGCCGGCACAATAAGACTTAATAATGCAACTGTCTCATTGGCTACTCAAATGTATATCGATGATACCGATGACAATGCGACCGATATACAAACTTTCCTCAGAACAATAGATGACAGCACAAGTACAATCAAAGGTCATTTCAGAATTAGTAATAAATTTAATTCTGATGACTTTGCGATATTTACTATCAGCAGTATTAGTGAACAGACGGGATACTTTATTGTTAACTGTGGTTATGTTTCTGGCAGCGCGGCATCATTCTCCGATGCTGAAGACATCATTATAACATTTGCTCGTACTGGTGATAAAGGCGATACAGGCTATACTGGATCACAAGGTATAATCGGATACAATGGATCACGGGGTTATACTGGTTCACAAGGATATACCGGCTCTAAAGGTGATCAAGGTGTCATTGGTTATAATGGATCACAAGGTTGGACTGGTTCACAAGGTTACACTGGTTCACAAGGTTACACCGGCTCTAGAGGTGCTACAGGATTTAATGGATCACAGGGTTACACTGGTTCTAAAGGCGACCAAGGTGTCATAGGTTACACTGGATCACAGGGTTATACCGGTTCTAGAGGCGTAATCGGATATACCGGTTCTCAAGGTTATAATGGTTCACAAGGTTACACCGGATCCAAAGGCGATATCGGTTATACTGGATCACAAGGGTACACCGGTTCTAGAGGCGCAACAGGTTTCGATGGATCACAGGGTTATACTGGATCGAAAGGCAACGATGGTAATTTCGGTGGCGCCACATTCGATTATACCTTTAACACAACTACAACCAACGCTGATCCTGGTGCGGGTACATTGCGTCTTAACAACGCTACGGTATCTTCCGCTACTCAAATGTATATTGATGATACGGACGATGCCGCAACTGATATACAAACATTCTTACGAACTATTGATGATAGTACAAGTACGATCAAAGGACACTTTAGAATCAGTAACAAGTTTAATGCTGATGATTTTGCATTGTTCACGATTAGTAGTATCAGCGAACAGACAGGATACTTTATTGTCAATTGCGCTTATGTAAGTGGTTCAGCTGCATCATTTACAAACGGCGAAGATATTATTATTACATTCGCAAGAACAGGCGACAAAGGTGACATTGGATATACTGGATCACAAGGTATAATCGGTTATAATGGATCACAAGGATATACCGGCTCTAAAGGTGATCAAGGTGTCATTGGTTACACTGGATCCAAAGGTGATCAAGGTGTCATTGGTTATACAGGTAGTCAGGGTTACACTGGTTCTAAAGGCGACCAAGGTGTCATAGGTTACACTGGATCACAGGGTTACACTGGTTCTAAAGGCGACCAAGGTGTCATTGGTTATAATGGTTCTCAAGGTTATACTGGATCAAAAGGTGATACAGGAACGACTGGTTTCAACGGGTCTCAAGGTTTCACTGGATCAAAAGGTGATGCCTTCGCAATTACAATACAAGACGCAGCACCGTCTTCACCTGCAAGCGGTGATCTCTGGTTCGATTCTGATGATGGCATGCTCAGTGTGTACTATAATGACGGAACGAGTTCTCAATGGGTAGTTGCTGCTGGTCAACAAGGCGTTATTGGATACACTGGTTCTAAAGGCGACCAAGGCGTAATTGGTTATAATGGTTCTCAAGGATATACTGGATCAAAAGGTGATCAAGGTGTCATTGGTTACACTGGATCACAGGGTTACACCGGTTCTAAAGGCGACCAAGGCGTCATTGGTTACAATGGATCACAGGGTTATACCGGTTCTAAGGGTGATACAGGAACTGGTTTTACCGGATCAGCATCGACTGTCATTGGTTACACTGGATCAGCAGGTGCAGGTGATAACGGAACAATCAATGCAACAAATGATACTACAACAACTTCGTTGTATCCTGTTATGGTCGCGGCCGTTGGTTCAGATAGTACTGCAAAGGCAACATCGACCAAGTTGATATATAATGCCTCAACAGGTACACTGCAAACAACAAACTTCAACTCTACATCTGATGCCTCACTGAAGAAAAATATAAATACAATTGAAAACGGTTTGCAGATTATACACAAACTGAATCCTGTTACCTTTAATTGGATAGACACAGACCTAAAGAGTAACGGTGTTATCGCACAAGAAATTGAAAAGATTTTACCTGAAATCGTTCATGAAAACGAAGGCATCAAATCAGTTTCTTACACGCAAATCATTCCTTTCTTAATTAAGTCAATACAAGAGATGAGTGATAAAATAGAAGAATTACAGGATAGAATAAATGGCGATTAATTTTCCAAATTCACCAACTCTTAATGATACTCATACAGTAGGTTCAAGTATATGGAGATGGGACGGTAGTAAATGGGTCTTTGAAGGAGACTTAGGTTATACTGGTTCGCAAGGTTACACCGGTTCTAAAGGCGATACAGGTACTACAGGATTTAATGGATCACAAGGATATACTGGATCAAAAGGTGATCAAGGTGTCATTGGTTATACTGGATCACAGGGTTACACCGGTTCTAAGGGTGATCAAGGTGTAATCGGTTATACTGGATCACAGGGTTATACCGGTTCTAAAGGTGATACGGGTACTACAGGTTTTGACGGATCTCAAGGTGTTTTAGGTTACACCGGATCAGCCGGTGCAGGTGTTACAACAGGTAAAGCCATCGCCATGGCAATTGTTTTTGGATAATAGGAGAAAATAAATGGCAGCGCCAAATATAGTCAACGTTGCGACAATTACAGGTAAAACAGAAGGTGTTGCTATCGCAGCTACAAACACAACTATTGTCAGCAACCCCTCTGCCTCTGGTAAAGTCTTTAAAGTTAATTCGCTGATTGTTTCAAACGTTGACGGAACAAATGCAGCGGATGTGACTGTAGAGTTTTTTGATAATGCTACAACAGCATATAAAATAGTAAATACTGTATCTGTACCAGCAGATGCAAGTTTAGTTGTAATCGCAAAAGACACGGCAATTTATCTTGAAGAAAATGATTTAATTCGTGCTGTAGCAAGTGTTGCAGGAGATTTAGAAGCTGTAGTGAGTTACGAAGAAATTAGTTAATATGACCAATTTTTATGACAAAAACCCTGGAGGATTAATTGGAGCAACTAGCACCATCAGTGGTATTTGGACATTAAATAATATTCCAGACATTTCTCTCACATCATTAACTTTTGTAGACCTCACCAGTGCAGCGACAGGAACAGCTGCAGCTTCTTTTGATTGTACAATATCGTCTAGCGCACAGGTCGGCGATTTGGCAATTGCTGCTTATGCAGCAGATTTCGAGACCGTAACACAAACAACACCATCAGGATGGACATATGTAGGAAATGGAGATAATTTAGAGTATCCAAGAATGTATGTTTACGCGAAAATACTAGAATCTGGTGATCCTGGATCTACTCTAAGTGTAACTCCTAGCGCTTCTGAAGGATATTCAAATCAAATAGCTATTTTTAGACCAAATGCTGGGGCGAGTTTGACGAGTTTTTCTACTAGCGGGTTTGTTAATGACAAAGGACCATCTGCTCTCAGTGTAAGTCTTAGTGCTACTGGAACATCGCCTTCTATAGCTCTTGCGTTTTTAACTGGACGACCCAATCAAACTCCTTCGATGACTTGGTCTGGTGCTACATTAGAAACTGTAGGTACTACTCTAACCACGGGATATATTATGTATAGTTCTGGGTCAACTGCCTCTCATACTATAACATCTAATGACACCGGTAGACAGTCTCTCTCTGCATTCTATCTGGATATATCGTAAAGGATATTTTTTATGAGTAATGGACGAATAATTGGTCCGGATAACGATCCAACTTCTTCCGTAGCCAGCGGTGTTTGGACATTACAAGAACAATACACTGCTGAAAAGGTAAATAATTGGCCAGGTTTCGTAGAAGCGGACCCTGGTCAAGTAGAATTTACAACTACTGGCTCAACCAGTTGGACAGTTCCAGCTGGCGTCACATCTGTCTGCGTAGTTTGCATTGGCGGTGGTGGCGGTGGAGTGAAAGGCGGCGAGCTCTTCGGAACTCAAGGAGGCGCAGGTGGCGGCGGTGGTGGTCTTGGATATAAAAATAATATATCTGTAACTCCTGGACAATCTTATACTGTAGTAGTCGGCAGTGGTGGTGCTGGTGGAAGTGCAGTTGATGCGTCTGATGGCGGTGATAGTTATTTTATCAGTACAGGCACTGTTTGTGGATTTGGCGGAACTGGCGCCACCATAAGCGGTACTACTCTTGGCGGTGACGGTGGTTCATATACTGGTGATGGCGGTGGTAATGGCGGTAATGCTGGCGGTGGTAGTGGCGGCGCAGCCTCCGGAGGATCAGATGTTATAGGTGCCGGTGGTGCTGGCGGTTATTCCGGTGATGGCGGTGCCGGTGGTACTCCAAACACTGCTGGCAGTGCAGGATCTGGCGGTGGCGGAGGCGGTGGCGGTGCTGGTGGTTCATCTGATGCCGGCGGCGCCGGTGGCGGTACTGGAATCTATGGCGAAGGATCTAATGGAGCAGCTGGAACATATGGTGGCGCTGATGGTGGTCCTGGAGGCGGTGGTTCTGGCGGTAGTGCTGCGACTCAAGGCGGCGCTGGTGTGGCCGCTGACGGTGGAGCATATGGTGGTGGCGGCGGTGGTGCCGATAACACTCTCGGCGAATATGGTTCTGGTGGAGATGGTGCTGTAAGAATTATTTGGGGAACTGGTCGTTCATTCCCCTCAACTAATACGGCGGATGTATAAATTAATTAAACGGAATAAACAATGTCTTTATATACAAAAAACGGAGAATACCCAAAAGAATTACCAAACCGTATTCGGTTATCTGATGGTACCACAAGAACAGATAAAACCACATATACTGCGGAAGAAATTGCAGATGCTGGTTACACATCAGTAGCGGATAAACCAACTGTTACGCAGTTTCAATATCTGAATTGGACAGGTACCGAATGGTCCGTGACTGATTGGACCACTCAAGAAAAATCCGATTATCATAGAGCACGTAGAGACAATTTGCTTGAAGAGACAGACAAATACGCTCTCACCGATCTCACTTTGTCGTCAGAAATGGCTACTTACCGACAAGAATTACGAGATGTACCACAACAAGCAGAATTCCCAGATACAATTACTTGGCCGGTTGATCCTAATAGTTAATCGACCTCAAAAATGTGGGTACCTTTGTGCCCACACTTAATGCTTGTATCTGCGAACATCTTGAATCCTCGTTCTTTTGCTTTTTTACAGAAATCAACATCTTCACTGAAAGTGTCGGCCATTTTGAGTGCTGATCGATATTCAAACTGAGGATATCCGATTGTTTGGAACACATGCTTCTTAATTAAAACGCAACCAAATCCGCATCCCCCAATCTCAATCAATTGATCTCGCGGTACATTATCATACGGAATGTTCACTTGATTCAGGTCATATAGTTCGATAACTTTATCTGGCAAACGTTGTCTGTACATACCTGAGATCAAATCTTTATCATGATTAATCATTTTGATCAGTGTATCTTTTGGAAAAATAATGTCACTGTCAATTGAAAGAAGATAGTCATAAGGACCGTTCACCATCCAATCAGCAATCAAGTTTCGAATCTGGTCAATCTGATAACCATAGAAGAATTGTAATTCCGTTTCGTATCCTTCAGGCACGATCATATCGTATATTGACTTCATTGTCTCTGTCTCAACATATCGAGCTGTAGGTACACCAATTAATATTCTTTTCTTACGTTCAGTCCGATTATCATGTGTTGTTTCGATTGCATTTACCTTTCGAGTAAAATGATAATCAGCATCATAAGGAGACGGACTGAAATGTTTTACAAGTTGAAATCCTTCTTTCTCTAACCACTCAATCACCTCGTTCTTTTTTGGTGCGCCAACATTATATTCAACATTATCATTAGGCAATTCAAGTATTAAATCATTGCAGGTTTTCAGTAAATCACCGCATCCCTTCAATATATCTAATTCTGCACCTTGAACATCCATTTTAATCATATCAGGTGCAGGAAAGTTTTTGTTTTTAACAACTGTATCAAGTCTAGATATACGTTTTTTTATCGCGCATTGATCAGGAAAATAAACATGCGCTTCTTTGTTGACATTAATATTCTCTCTGTAGTATGAGTTACCCCCTGGAAACTCTAGATTCTGATAGAAATCTATTTCCTTTCCGTCTTCAGCACCAAGAAGTCCACAATTATATCTCATACCCTTTTCTTTATATAATGTAGCACATTCGTCCATTGCCTCAAACGCAATAATCTCACTGTCAGGCCACGCATTCTTTGCAGCGTTTGTCCAGTGCATCACACAAGCACCTATATCATAGATGATTTTGGGTTTTGATGTGTTCGACATTTCACGTAGATAATTTTTATGTTCTGGTGGTAATAAATCCATTTGACCTAGTTTTCGTAGATCATTCAAAACTTTATCATCAACTTTTTCCACTTTCTCTCCTAATATTTTCGCTGCATTGTCATTCTGTTCTGTGCCGTTTACTTTGTAATCATTGATAGGGTTGGTATCATTATACATGTAGACGATCTCTGGAACGCATACAACCTTACTCGGATCAGCCTGTTCAATGATGTTATAGAATGTTGCGACATCACCGCCGGCACGATACCATTCACCGTTTTCGTCTTTGAACAATGACTCATCCAAGTCCAAAGCAAGAGACGCTTTGAATGTTCTCAAGTGTGGGTAAGGAAAGTTCCAATTAAATTTGTGTTGACGATATGATTTATTCGCCTTTACTTCAGGCGGGTATGGTTGTGCAATCAGTGGAATATTATCAACAAGTGACCAACAACTACCGTAAGTGTACTCTGCACCACGATTATAGGTGTTGTTATACATGTTGAAGATATTTGGATTGTTTGCCAACCAGTCATCACCGTCTAATAACATAACGATTGAATCAGGTTCACAAAATTGTTTGATAGAATTTATCTGATTATATACTGCGCCTTTATTATTACCGTTACGCAATAATGTAAACTTGTTCTTGATTCCAAGTTCCTTTATCGTGTCGATAACGACATCAACAGTTTTATCAGTAGAACAATCATCAATGATATACATCTGATAATTTTCATAGTCTTGTGATGCGACAGACTTAATACATTTATCAATGTAATTCTCTGCATTATAAACAGGTGTGATGATACAGAATTTATTTTCCTTTTCTTTTCTAATCACGGCTTCTTCATAATTCATTGTTCTACGGCCAAAAATACGATGCACTTTGTGATTGATATAGGTCACGTTTCTGTATTCATCGATAGGTAAGAAATCACCCATCAATTTATAGAAGTGTTGTTTCCATTGTAGTGCAACTGTATCCCATGTGCATATATCTTTTACCTGATTACACGCATACATTTTTTGTTGGGTCAAGTACTTGTTATTATATGCATGAATTGTTTCACGCACAAAATTTTGAACCTGTTGATCTTCACTCAACCAAGGCAGTGACCAGTTCTTTTCAACAGGATACGGAATTTTGTAACACGCCATGTCGATTGCGGTTTCTTCCAATGCACCGAACCTACACGTTATCAAAGGTGTATTATATGCTAATGATTCAAGCGTTGAGATGCCGAATGTTTCTGGAAATGCAGCAGGATATAACATGAAAGATGCATCACGAAGAATATCCGCAATTTCTTTTTGAGAAATAATACCAGTAAATTCAATGTCGCGTTGTCTGTGAATTGGATCATCAACCATTCTACGCCAGTCCATCTCTTGTTGATCAGGACCATGTGATGAACGAAAACGATAAAATCCACCAATGACTTTCAGTTTTGCATCAGGTAGATTTTGTTTGACTTGCGGCCATACTTTTTCTACAAGAGGTATCATACCTTTTGTGACTGATGCATTATAGACAAACAGATTAGGATCTTTCTTACTAACGTCTACGAAATCATGATAGAGTTGAATACCGTTCCGTGTTTGGAAAATATGTTTCTTGAGTATGTCGAAGTTTCTGCGTTTTCCGTGATCGCAGTTCGTTACATATGTTGTGTGCCAGTCCGTGAGTGTAAAGATTTCATGAATGCGACCTTGCAGAATAAAGTCTTCAATCAGATCGTCACCGTCACAAAATGTATCATGCATCCATAACACACGATGTTTCGCTGACATTGCAACACTTTCAAGATTTGGCAGTGATTCAGACCATTTGAAGCGACTCTTCATTTCATTCGGTGCAAATGAAACTACCGATCTAGAGGCAATGTAGATATCAAACTGACCTTTGTATTGTTCAATGTCATGCAGAGAACGATAGAGAACACCGTCATAAGTACCAGGACTTGCATCGTCACTGATACAATCATTGAAGACAGTTACATCAAAACCAAGTTTGTGCAACTCTTTTGACATGAATATGAGAGCAGATTCGGAACCACCGAGGCCGCGTTTTGATAATGTGCTTCCGTCATAACAGAGACCAAGCGTATCAACAAAACAAATTTTCAATTTTTCACCTCACCAAGAATAGGAATAGTATAAATAAAGTATAACAGAAAACACATTCTGTGTCTACTATTATATATACAAGCCTAGTTCACTTATATAAGGAGGAATGAAGATGGCGATTCAAGTAAGCGGCACTACCGTAATTGACAACAATAAAAAGTTCCTGAATACATATAATGAAGATGGTACAGCTGGCTCATCCTTTACTCTCGATCTTAATACCGCCACTGTTCACGAAATCACATTAAACAGCACTGGATGTACTGTTAACTTTTCGAATGATCCCCCGAGTGGACAATTTTTCTCTTGTATGTTGATCGTCAATCAAGATGCAACAGGAAACAGAACACTGTCATATGCTAGTGGTGATGTAGGTCTCGCTAAGTATACTGATGGTGAACATCCTGTTCTCTCAACCGGCGCGAACCAGAAAGATGTACTCTCTTTTTGGACTGTTGACGGCGGCACTACATGGTACGGTTCGTTTGTAATGGCAAACACAGCTTAATACCAATTTTAAATTTAGGAGATTTAAAATGAAATCGCAATTTAGACTTTATCACAACGCCGGCGCTACAGAGCCTTCTGATGTTTTTCATGTAAAGAATGCTCTTATGCGTAAAAATATTAATCCAGCAATGAATACTGCATATAACGAAACAACTGCTATTCAGTATGCTACATGGTTGACAACATCATTTGTTACTGCTTTGGCAGAAACAAACACCGTCATTGCTGAACCTTTGGATACAGTTGTACTCACATACCGTGATGCTCTTTTAAACAAAGACTGTATCTGTGTGGGTAAAGATAACATAGTACAATTTGTTACGTCACTTTAATCTGAGAAAGGATTTTACTGATGTTAGGAATAGTCAATTTAAAACGAAGTATTCGTAACGCGGGTTCCATATCCTATTCTTCAAGTCCAGTAAACGGTGCTGATCAATCTGGAAATTTAAAGTTGCCGTTTGGTATCACACGAATAGGCGTGAATGCAACCTCAGTGACCGGCAATCCGGGTAATCCGGGAAATGACGGAAATAATGGTCAAAGAGGAAACGCAGGCGCAGCAGGTAATCCCGGTGATCCGGGAAATTCAGGGAACAACGGTAACGGCGGACAAGCAGGGAATCCGGGTGTTGCGGGTTTTGCCGGCAGTGCAGGTACGCGAGGTCAAGGTGGTGCAGGCGGCGCAGGCGGTGATGCATTTACTAATAATACCGTGGGAAATGGCGGTGGCGGTGGCGCATTAAATGTTGCCCAATTTACTTCTGTAGAGACGGCCGGTGGTACCGGCGGTACAGGATTTCCCGGTCAAACTGGCGCGTCCGGTCAACCAGGATGGTGGCAAACCCAAATGACTTTTCAATGGCCTCTCGCAATCCAGCAAAACACCGGCTCTGGCGGATTGTTTCCGGTCACTGGAGGTCCTGCGCCAGCACCGGCAGAGTTAGGCGCTTCTTACGGTGGTGCCGGCGGCAACGGCGGCGAGTCGAACGGTCAGATTTTCCCTTCGCAACCTTATGGTTCTGTCGGTGGCGGCGGCGGTGCCGGAGGAGGAGCATGGCAACCAACTTATCCAACTATACCCAACGCACAATGGTCAGGACAAGCAGGGCAACCGGGAAATCCAGGTCAATCTGGTTCTCAAGTTCAACCAAATTCTGCAAACTGGTTAAACAACGGTCTAGGTAAAGGCAATCCGGGAACAGGCGCAACTACTGGTAACAGTGCCAATCCAGGTAACACAGGCGCTCAAGGAACAGGCGCTACGGCAGGAAATGCCGGTAATGCCGGAGCAGCTGGAAATCAAGGAGCACTAGGACAACCAGGTGCAGCTGTTTCTTTCTTCAATGTGAATAGCGGCACAGGCACTCGTGGCAACAGAGGAAACGCAGGCGCAGCAGGTAATCCAGGGAATGACGGAAATCCAGGGAACAACGGTAACGGCGGTGGCGGTGGCGCAGCGGGTCAACCAGGAAATGACGGAAATAATGGAACGGGAAATCCGGGAAATTTCGGTAGTGCAGGCGGTGTCGGCGATTCAGGCGGTGCAGGAAACGCAGCAACGCATTCAGGATCCGGCGGTGGCGGTGGCGGCGGTTACGGTTCAGTTAACAGTCCAGTTCAAGGTAACGCCGGTAGTCCGGGTAATTCAAATTCTGGAAACATTACAGGAGCAGCACCCAGCGGAGCAGGCGGGGCTAGTCCTGGTGCTGGACAACCTGGTAGTGCTGGATCAGTAGGCAGTCAAGGCAACACAGGCGCAACAGGCGCACAAGGAAATGTAGGTACTTCTGGAACAGGCGGCAACTTCAATACAGGTCAAGCAGGTTCTGCCGGTACAACTCCTGCTGCTCAAAGAGCCGGACAACCCGGTAATGACGGAGCAGCAGGCGAGCAAGGAAATAACGGCACTGGGAGAACGCTTGGAAATCCGGGAGGTTCGGGTAACCAAAACAGCACAACCAATCCTTCATTAAAAGTACAATATAGAACCGACTATGCTTATGCAGTGCCTAAAGCAAGCGCCTCTGGCGGCGGTTCATTAACCATATCTTGGAATAGACAATAGGAGCAAACATAATGTCTAAACATTTTAACTATACATATGAGGTAAAGGGAGTAGATGTTCAAACTGGTCATTTGATCATTAAATGGACACCAGAAGATGCAAGTCTTTCTCCGTTTGAATTAAACACCCGTTTGGTGTACAAGCAACCGGAACAAATTCTTGATGCAAACAATAATCCAGTGTATGCAACATTCGAAGATATTCCTTTCAGTGTTCATTTGGATTATACGGTAAGGTGTATCGCTCCTCATCATGAATGGGAGTTACAAGAGATTCTTGTTAACAATGTCTCTGGACTTGTCGGCACAACGGGTACGGTAACTGATCCTGAAGTTGTTTAAATAAAAATTAGGTGAATAAAATATGAGTATTATGCATTCGGTAAAACAAAAATGTGGTTGGTCACAATGGAGTAAAATATTTAATGATGAAGAAGTTGCTTCTATTATTGAATATGGAAAAAGTTTACCGACCGTTGAAGCGTTGACGGGAGATAATTTTAGTATGTCGGACAATGAGGAGATTCGAAAGAGTACTATTTCGTGGATTAATCGTGACGATGATAACTCATGGATATTTGATCGAATAAACGGTTGTGCTTATAATTTGAATAATGAACTTCATGGTTTTGACATTGAGTACTGTCACACATTGCAATTTACACGTTATGAAGATGACTATTCACATTATACGTGGCATTGGGACATGTACACTAGATCCAATAGTCTAGAACGCAATGATATATGTCATCAAAGAAAGTTCTCAGCTGTCGTACAATTGTCTGATCCTGAAGATTACGAAGGCGGAGAACTTCAACTGTCGCCTTGCGGTAATATAACAAATATGCAAAAAGAAAAGGGTTTACTTGTTTGTTTTCCTTCGTTTCTTCTGCATAGAGTATTGCCTGTCACGAAAGGACAGAGATATTCATTAGTTGCGTGGTTCACAGGTCCAGATTGGAGGTAAAAAATGTCTTGTGATGTAGATCATGAAGATTTTATCGGTGTTTACGATGAATTTTTATCAGAAGAAGCGTGTCAAAACTTGATTGATTATTTTGAATGGCAGAGACAACGCAATCGAACATGGGGCCGTGGTAATGATGAATCAAGACACGGATTGAATAAAAAGGATGAATCGGTAACTATCTCTTATAATTCACATGATGATAATAGTAGATTATTTACTTTTGACAATTTAGGTCAATTAATACATGAATTTAATGATAGATTCTGGGGCGAAGCATACAAACACTACAGTTCGCATTTTGGAATTTTAAATGAGTTAAGCAGTCATTCAGTATTGTCTTTTAAAGTGCAGAAGACTTTACCAGGAGAAGGTTATCATGTTTGGCACTGTGAGGCAGGTACACCTGAGACTTCGAAAAGAATAGGCGTTTATAGTGTTTACTTGAATGATGTTGAGACTGGTGGTGAGACTGAGTTTTTATATCAAAAAAGAAGAGTACAACCAAAGACCGGCAGACTTGTAATATGGCCTGCCGCATGGACACATCCACACAGAGGCAATCCGCCTCTAAGTGGAGTAAAATATATGATGACTGGATGGATTGAATATGTATGAGCGGAATCGAAGCACGAATTGAATATGTAGGACAGTTGCCTGTAATCATACTGGACAATTTTTATACTCAAGACGAAACAAAGTTGATGATGCAAGAACTGTGTTATTACAACAGCACAGGCGCATTATATGAACCAGAGAGAGTTGGTGTTGCGTATAGTGAAGACGGAAAAGTTATGAAGAAAGGAAAGAGTGTCTTCTTAGATCCTTTATATGCTGATAGGGATTTTTCAAATATCCTAAGAGTCAATAGAAAAATTTTTCTAAAAGAAATAACTGATCAACTCTGCGCTGAACATGATATTTTTAAATATTTGCAGACATGTAATTCTGATAACACCATGATTTCTTATTTTGAGAATAGTGATTATTACGAACCTCATCATGATTGTGCTTGTATTACTGTGTTGTCTTGGTTATACAGAGAACCTAGAAGATTTAGTGGTGGCGATCTAATTATCGAAAATGATCTAAAGGTAGATTGTTTGAATAATAGAACCATTGTTTTTCCAAGTATTTTAAAACACGAAGTGACAAAGATAAGAATGGACAAACGTGATATGAATCAGAACTTAGGACGATTTTGCATCACACAGTTTACATTGTTTCAATAATATACTAAATAAAGTAGAGTATAATTTTTTACGGAGTAATCAATGGCCACGCCAACAACACGAACAGAATTTAAAGAATTTTGTCTAAGAGCTCTAGGCAAGCCTGTCATTGAAATTAATGTTGATGATGATCAAGTAGATGATAGAGTAGATCAATCTCTACGTTTTTACTATGACTATCATTTTGATGGTTCGGAGAAGATATATTACAAGCATCTAGTTGACGCTAACACTGTCTCAAACATGTACATCGACTTGCCTGAAAATATTATCGGTGCAGTTCGCATGTTTCCTTTAGACTCTATCTCAACATCCTCTGGTGATATTTTTAATATTCGATATCAGATTGCATTGAATGATCTGTACACATTGACCAATGTCGCATTGATTGATTACTATATGACGATGGAACATCTTGCAATGGTGCAGGAGATTCTCGTAGGTAAACCACAGATTCGGTATAATCGTCACAGAAACAGATTATTTATTGATGAAACAAAAGGTGATCTCACAGAAGGAAGATATATTCTAATCGAAGCTTACGAGATTGTTGATCCTGCGACTTATTCAGATGTATGGTCTGATCGATGGTTGCAGAACTATACAACACAACAAATCAAGAGGCAATGGGGTTCGAACCTTACAAAGTTTGAAGGTCTTCAACTACCCGGTGGTGTTACATTCAATGGAACTAAAATATACGATGATGCTGATGCTGAAATAAAAAGACTAGAAGAAGAGATGATTGCTAACTATAGTCTTCCGGTCATGGATATGATAGGTTAATTATTATACTTTATGATGGACAAAGCAATTATACTAATAAGAGAGAAGATTGTCAACCATGACCACGAATGTATTCTTTAATAATTTTGAGAGTTATGCTGAACAGAATCTAATTGAAGATTTAATTATCGAATCGATTAGAATCTATGGTCATGATTTGTATTATTGTCCGAGAACGGTAATAGCTAGAGACGACCTCTACAACGAGGATGCGGTCTCAGAATATAAAGATGCCTATCTTGTCGAAATGTATATCAAGAACGTTGAAGGTTTTGAAGGCGAAGGCGATTTTCTTTCTAAGTTCAATATCCAGATTCGCGATGAGATGACACTGACGGTAGCAAACAGAACTTTCCAGAATGAAGTCGGTGCCGAAGAGGTACTCACAAGACCGAGAGAAGGCGATCTAATTTACATGCCTCTTACAGGCAAAGTTTATGTTGTCAAGTATGCTGAACACGAAGCTCCTGTTTTCTATCAAATGGGTGCTTTGCAGTGTTATGATTTACGCATCGAACAATTTGAATATAGTAATGAAAAACTGAACACGGGTGTACCAGAGATTGATATACTAGAAACGAATTACTCTACAAATGCCGCATTGCAAACAGGCGTAAATCTTGACGCTAATGGTAATATAATCATCGATGCAAATACTGGTCGGCCGACTTATGAGGGTGCGAACACTTATTCTATGGCGAATGATCCTTTTGCTGAAAATGACAAATACGATACATTAGACTCGTTCGTTGATTGGTCTGAAATCGATCCATTCAGTGAGGGTAATATCTAATGTTTGGAACAACTTATTACCACGACACATTACGAAAATACGTCATTCTATTTGGTACATTGTTTAATGATATCATTATCAACCGAGAAGATAATAGCGGTAACGTAAAACAATCATTCAAAGTGCCTCTGTCTTACGGACCAAGAGAAAAGTTTTTGGCTCGTATTGAAGGTATTGATACTGATCAAGATCCGCAAGATCAGCCGTTCTCAATCATCCTGCCTCGTATGGGTTTTGAAATCACTGGATTTGCTTATGCGCCTGAGAGAAAATTGTCCACAATTAATAAGTTTGTGAACAAACCAAGAACAACAAATGAAAATATTAAAAATTATCAATACAATCCTGTGCCGTATGATATTAATTTCTCATTATCTATTTTCGTAAAAAATATGACAGATGGTACTAGAATTGTCGAACAGATACTACCTTACTTTACACCTGAGTTTACAACAACGGTACAACTTGTTGCTGATCCTGATATAACACTTGATGTTCCTCTGGTGTTGAATGATACAAGTATGGATGATGTTTATGAAGGATCATTTGAAGACAGGCGCGCATTGATTTGGACTCTTAACTTTACGATGAAAGGTTTCTTTTTTGGTCCTACGAAGAGACAGTCTGTTATCAAACTTGCGAATACTCAATTGTACGATGCAACATTGTTTGCTGACATTACAGACGCTCCTTCATCGCCTGACATTGATGTGCTTGAGACAATTAATGTGTACCCAGGACAATATGCGAATGGCGCAGCTTCTACTGATCCAAATAATACAGTAGACAGAAGTCAAATATCGAAAGATGAAAACTGGGGATATATTACAGTAATAAAAGATTCTGATGGAAATTCATAAATGAAAACAAAAGATACGATCAGTGATATACTTGACATCACACCGATTGATGTTACAGTAGAAGGTGAAAAATTACCTACGACTTATAAAGCGCCGAAAGAAGACGATGACTATAAACAGATTGATACTGACACTCGTTATGTCAGACAGAACATGTATGATTTGATTGAGAAAGGTCATGGCGCAATCGATGAGTTACTGGCTGTCGCTGATCAATCGCAACATCCTCGTGCATATGAAGTCTTAGCAAATATGATTAAAACTATGGGTGATATGAACAAAGACTTGATTGACATGCATGAGAAAAAGAAAAAATTAAAACAAAACATTGACGCGCCTGAAGAAAAATCCGTTACCAACAATAATCTATTTGTTGGATCCACCAGCGAACTATTGAAATTGATGAATAGAGATAATGACACAAATTAAAGATATTGAAGAGTATCGTTCGTATCTCGGTAATGTAAATCTAAAACGAAAAGGAGTCACAATCGAATGGACCGAAGATATGGTTCAGGAGTTTGTGAAGTGTGCAAGAGACCCTATATATTTTGCTGAAAAATATATTCAGATTGTTCACGTGGATCACGGTCTTATACCTATTGTCTGTTATGATTATCAAAAAGAAATTATAAGAAAAACAACAGAGAATAGGAGAACGTGTGTTGTTACATCGCGTCAGGCTGGTAAGACAACGACTGCTGTTTGCCTTATCCTTCATTATATTCTTTTTAATGATCATAAACTTGTTGCTCTTCTTGCAAATAAAGGAGACGCTGCAAGAGAAATATTGGATCGTATCAAAATTGCTTACGAAGCACTTCCAAAGTGGTTACAACAAGGTGTAGTTGAATGGAACAAAGGTTCCGTGGAGTTTGAGAATGGATCGAAAATTATTGCTGCCGCTACTTCCTCTTCTGCTATTCGTGGTAAATCCGTATCTTTCCTTTACATTGATGAGACCGCATTCGTTGAGAACTGGGATGAATTCTTTGCTTCCGTATTCCCAACCATCTCTTCTGGTACAACCACCAAGATTCTACTCACCTCTACTCCGAATGGATTGAATCACTTTTACAAAACTTGTGAAGGCGCCAAGGCCAATAAAAATGGATATGAGTTCGTGCAAGTTATGTGGTATGATGTACCTGGTCGTGATGAGAAATGGAGAGAAGAAACACTCGCCGCGATGGACTTTGACACAGAGAAATTCGCGCAAGAAATGGAGTGTGAGTTTCTCGGTTCTTCGGGCACATTGATCTCTGGCTGGAAACTCAAACAACTTGTCTATAGAGATGCGGTCAAAGAAGTAGGCGGTGTGAATGTCTATCAAGAACCGACACCCGATGGTAATTATGTTATTGTTGCAGACGTTTCAAGAGGTAAAGGACTAGACTATTCTGCAATACAGGTTATCGATGTGAGTAAGATGCCTTATCAACAAATTGCAACCTATCGCAACAATATGATAACGCCTGTTGACTTTGCGTCCGTTATACATAGAGTAGCAAAGTATTATAATGATGCATCGATATTAATTGAAGTAAATGATATTGGCGAACAAGTAGCCAGTATTATTTTTGAAGAATATGAGTATGAAAATATGTTGTTGACAGAAAACAACGGAAGAGAAGGAAAAAGACTTCTGTCTGGCGTTGCTGGCTTCAGCGGCAAGGCTGACAAAGGAATTAGAACAACCAAGTCAGTAAAATCGATTGGATGTTCTATGATAAAGCTGTTGGTTGAACAGAACCAACTTATCATAAACGACTTTGAAACGATTAGAGAGTTCTCAACATTCAGTCAAAAGGGAACATCATGGGAAGCAGAACCAGGCAATCATGATGATCTAGTGATGTGTTTAGTACTGTTTGGTTGGCTGTCGAATCAAAAGTTTTTCAAAGAATTAACCGATATAAATACTGTAATCAATTTAAGAGAAGTGAATGAAGAAAAGGTGTTTAGTGAATTGGTGCCATTTGGTTCAATATCAACGGGACAAGAAGAACATGAAGAAGAAAAAATCTTCGCTGTTAGTTCAAATTCCAACGATTGGTTGTTCCGAGACTGAGATTGCTTATTTTATAAATATAATTATTAAGAATTTCTTCATGAATATGAATAACTATAGAGGAGAGTAATCATGCCTTTTCAAGTAAGTCCAGGCGTAAACGTTAGTGAAATTGATTTAACCACTATCGTACCAGCCGTAACAACTTCTGTCGCCGCAGCTGCCGGCGTATTTAGATGGGGTCCAGCGGGCAAAAATGTTTTGGTAACAAGTGAAGATGAACTTGCCCAACGTTTTGGAAAACCCACAAATCTTAATGCAGAAACTTGGTTGAATGCAGCCAGCTTTCTTGCTCACTCAACTGCATTGCAAGTAAGCCGATCATACGACCTTACGAACGCAAACACTTCTTTGAGAACATATAGTGCGGTCGCAATTACTGAAGGCGGTACTGCGCCAGATACTACTGATCTTGTTGCTGCAACTGTTCTTAATGATGAAGATTATGATCTGAAGACTTTCCCATCAGATCATCATTTTGTTGCTCGTTATCCTGGTGCTCTCGGTAACTCGCTGAAAGTATCCGTATGTAGCGGATCAAATGCTTTCTCTACAACAATTACTCTGGAAGATTTCATTGCCAACACTAGTGTAGTAGCTTCACAGGGTTTCGATCTTGATGTAGGTAGCAATACAGCAGTAGTTCGTTATACAAACGTTGACACCGGCAATACCGATAGTACAAACACCGAGGCGGCCGCCAATCTGCTCGAAGCGGCTCTTCAGGTAGGTGATATCATTCGACTTGGTAATACGACAGTTGGTTTTCAGTCAATGGTTATTTCTTCACTGGCTGTTACTACCGAAGTGGACGGCTCGCTCGTTGACACTGGTCCTTCAAGATTGACTATTGGATTCACCGATACGCTTAAGTTGAGTACTGATATTGCCGACCAGACTACGCTCGACCGAAGATGGGAATACTTTGCTGATTTTGCACGAGCGCCTGGTCAAAGTAACTGGCAAAGCGTTTACGGCAACACATCTATCAACGATGAAATTCATATCGTTGTTGTTGACGAAGACGGTCTGTTTACGAATGTTCCTGGAACTGTACTAGAAACGTATAGTGCTGTTTCTCGTGCTACAGACGGAAAACTAGATACTGGTGCTACAAACTATTGGCGTGAAATTGTTAATAACAATTCTTCGTATATTTGGGCTACCAATCACGATCCGAGCGGTATTGAATCCGCTACTGGTACTAGTCTTACGGCTGCAAACACATCAGTAGGTGCAGCAATCTATACCGCTTCTTTCCAAGGTGGTCAAGACGGTGGAGACGAAACAACTGCTGCATTGAGTAATATTCTTACTGCATGGGATGTGTTCAAAGAACCAGAAGACGTTGATATCAGTCTGTTGTTGTGTGGTAAATCCCGCGGCGGCGTTCACGGAGAACAAGTATGTAATTACTTGGTTGACAACATCGCTGAGTATAGAAAAGACTGTGTTGTATTTGTTTCACCGGACAAAGATGATGTTGTAAACAACTCAGCGGGTGATCAAGAACAAGACTGTGTTCAGTTCCGCAATTCTTGTCGATCAACTTCTTATGCTGTGATGGATTCTGGTTATAAGTACATGTACGACAAGTACAATGATCTTTATCGTTGGATTCCTCTGAACGGTGACATCGCTGGTCTGTGTGCTGCTACTGATGACACACGAGACCCTTGGTTCTCGCCTGCTGGTATCACAAGAGGAAGAATTAAGAACATCGTTAAACTTGCTTGGAATCCGAATCAGGCTAGACGCGATGTGTTGTATGTGAATGGTATTAACCCTGTTGTTAACTTTAAAGGTGAGGGTATTATTCTTTACGGAGATAAGACTCTTCTGTCTAAACCTTCTGCATTTGATCGCATCAATGTTCGCCGTTTGTTCATCGTGCTTGAGAAAGCAATTGCCATTGCCTCTCGTTCGACACTGTTCGAATTCAACGATGAGTTTACTCGCGCTTCGTTTGTTGCTCTTGTAGAACCTTTCTTGCGAAACGTTAAAGGCCGCCGTGGTGTTACTGATTATCTCGTTGTCTGTGATGAATCAAATAACCCGCCCGCTGTCGTTGACCGAAATGAATTTGTTGGAGATATCTACATTAAACCTGCACGATCAATCAACTTTATCCAGTTGAACTTCATCGCTGTTAGGTCTGGTGTTGAATTCTCAGAAATAATCACGAACGGTTAAGACAATTCGTATAAATACAACAAATAACAACGGAGAATAAGTAATGGCAATCGATATCGGGAGATTTAAAGAAGGCGCTATGCAAGCGGGTGGGTTCAGACCCACCCTCTTCGAAGTAAAGATCAACACCGTTGGTGAGGATCTCGCTTTTCTTTGTAACGCAACACAAGTACCGGCACTAACCATGGGTGTTATTGAAGTGCCTTACATGGGTCGCAAAATTAAAACAGCTGGTGATAGAACATATGCTGAGTGGACAACAACCCTTTTCATTGAAGAAGATTTCAGTGTAAGAGACAGATTGGAAGCATGGCAAACCTCTATCAATAATCCAGAGACAAACGTGCGTGATGAAGTGTGGACAGAGTATAAGACGGAAGCTTATATTAGTCTGTATGATAAGAAAGGCAGAGTTCTTAGAGAGTATACTCTAGAAGGTTGTTGGCCGACTGAAGTTGGTACTATTGATCTTGATTGGAATACAACCGATACTTTGGCTACTTATCAGGTAACATGGGCGTTTGATATCATGCAACAAGGTAACCAGAAGTCCTCTGGACGTAGTGGTGGAGCGCAGCGAAATAGCAATAGACCTAAACCTGGTTTGACAGCTTAATATTCCTAGAACAACTAAATAAAATTAGTATTTTTCTGGGAGTTTAAAGAATGGATTTATTTGGTTTTGAAATAACAAGAAAGAAGGAAGAAAAAATAGAGCAGAAGGTTCAATCTTTTGCTCCTCCTTCTAACGATGACGGTTCCTTAATCGTCACCTCTGGTGGCGTTTATGGAACCTATGTCGATCTTGACGGGTCAGTCCGCACAGAAGCCGAACTTGTCAACAAGTATCGGGCGATTGCGCTTGACCCTATTATTGACTTGGCAATTCAGGATATTGTGAATGAAGCTATTGTTGAAGATAGTGAAGAAGACACAGTATCCATTTTGTTGGATGATGTTGAGACACAAGATTCTATCAAGAAAAAGATAGAAGAAGAATTTGAAAACGTTTTGGATCTATTAGAGTTCAATCGTTATAGTTATGAGGTATTTAAGAGATGGTATGTTGACGGTAGACTCTACTATCATGTAATTATAGACGAGGGTAAACCGAAACAAGGTATCATTGAAGTAAGATATGTTGATCCTCGTAACATTAAGAAAGTAAAAGAAGTAAAGAAAGAGAAAAACGCACAAGGCGTTACTGTAGAAAGAATTGTTGGTGAATACTACCTTTACAATCCATCAGGTTTTGTAAAGAGATCAGGAACAGTATCAACATATGGATCGTCTTCAGGCGCACAGGCTGAAGGCATCAAGATTTCGAAAGATTCCGTGGTGTATAACACTAGCGGATATCAAAATGCAGATAACAATTTAATTTTATCATATCTGCATAAGGCCATTAGACCTCTCAATCAGTTGAGGTCAATGGAAGATTCACTGGTGATCTATAGAATATCAAGAGCACCAGAGAGAAGAATTTTTTATGTAGACGTTGGCGGTTTGCCGAAAGCAAAAGCTGAACAATACTTAAATGATTTGATGACAAAATTTAAAAATAAGGTTGTTTACGATTCGACAACCGGTGATATTCGTGATGACAGAAAGTTTATGACTATGTTAGAAGACTTTTGGTTACCACGGCGCGAAGGTGGGCGAGGAACAGAGATAACCACATTACCTGGTGGTCAAAATCTGGGTGAAATTGATGACGTTGTATATTTCCAGAATCTCCTCTTTAGGTCCTTAAATGTTCCCTCTACCCGTCTCCAACCAGAAACTACTTTTACACTGGGCCGTGCAACTGAAATTAGTCGAGATGAGGTGAAGTTTTCTAAATTTATTACTCGACTAAGAAATAAATTTTCTGAATTGTTTACTTCTCTACTAGAGAGACAATTGATTCTCAAGGGTATTTGTACACCTGAAGAATGGAGAGAATGGAAGTACAGAATCGAATATAAGTTCGCCATTGATAATTATTTTGAAGAACTGAAACAGATGGAGATCATGCGTGACAGAGTATCGTTGTTGCGTGACATGGATGAATATGTTGGCAAGTACTACTCTCACGACTATGTACGACAGTTTATTTTGCAACAGAACGAATCAGAAATGAAAGAAATTGATCAACAGATCAAAGACGAAAAAACTGATGAGAGATATACTGAAGGCGATGATGATTTTGGTGCTGACGATGGCATGGACGATAGAGAACCAGAACCGCCAGCACAAACTTTTAAATTAGTTCCCGATGACAACCAGGGAGATGAAGACCAGTAGTGGAGAAAATTATGAGTGATAACGAACACATTACAGATTTTATCAGCGCGGCAGTTGCAGACAAACCTGTAGCTGCGGCAAAGGCATTTGCACAAGCACTAGAACCTAAAGTAGATGCCGCACTTCATCAAAAAAGAGATGAAATATTAAGTCAAGTTTTTAATAGAACAGAGGAAGAGGAAGATGTCTGAACTTCAGAGAATTCTAGAAAAGTATAAGTCTCGCGCCGGTGATGACAGTGACGAGCAACGATTCATCGACAAACACACAGACAACGTTTCTGTCTTTGATGGACCAGGCGTAGCAGAAGTGCAGAAAGCTGCACAGGCAACCTCGTTCGTTGATAGATCGATGGAACACGGTTACAATCCAGGTCAAGACGAAGAAGTTTATGAAAGTTTTTCTATTGAAGATTTGAGATCGGTTTTTAAGTCTATGGATGTTGAACAAGAAATTGCAGAAGAGGTTGTTAAATCTCTGAAAGAATCTGCACCGAGTCATGTGTTGAAAGTTATCGATGAAGCCGTCCAAGAATATTACGATGAAGCGTCTGACGAAGAGAAAGCCGTACTTGATGAGATGTTGTCTACAGATGAAGGTTACGAAGAATTGCTGAATCAAATCTTCGAAGAAGATGACGATGAAGACGAAGACGAGGACGATGAAGACGAGGATGACGAAGATGATGACGAAGAAGACGGTGACATTGACGTTAATCCTAAAATGAAAGAAGGTTACGGTAAAAAATATAAGAAGTAATTTTAAGTGGCAATATTTCGCAAAGATACTCAGCAACTTCTTAATGACAATAAAACATTATATGAAGTTGTTATGGTCGCAGACCAATACGGAAGAGTGGGTGCCGAATCGGGCACCGCTACTTCTCGGAGTGCCTTCGGTGAAATACTTTCAGTACCAGTAACACCTGTAATACAACTTGATGGACTATATGGATTAGATCCACAAGACTTTGAAACATACGATGCAACTGGCGGTGCTGCAACAACAACGAACACACTTATGCAGTGTTCGACAGGAACAAGTTTAGGCGGTTATGGTGTAATAAGATCGAAACGTGCTGTAAGATATAGGCCAGGTCAAGGTGCCTCTGCGCGTTTCACTGCTAAATTTACTACGGGTGTGACTGGTTATACTCAACGCGCAGGATTCTTTACACAAGAGCAAGCAATACAAGTTGGATATGACGGCGAATCTTTTGGTGTACTATTAGAGAATGGCGGCAAAGCACATATTCATGAGTTCGAAGTAACTGTTGCAGAAAGTGGTGCTGATGTTAGTGTAACAATAGACGATGACGTTGTAACAGTAACCACTTCGACCGCAACAGCAGCAGCAAACGCAGCAGAAATTGCTGCGGCGATAGAAGCGGATGGAACTGCTGGTGCTAAATGGATTGTTGAACAAGTAGGAGCAATTATAAGATTGTTGTCTCGCAGTGTTGGAGTAAAATCTGGCACATTTAGTATTGCTAGAACAAGCGGATCAACTTTTACTGGTACATCGACAATTTCGCAAACAGGTGTTGCACACACTACAACATGGACACCACAAACGAGTTGGAATGTTGACAAGTTAGATGGTACAGGACCAAGTGGTATGACACTTGATCCAACAAAACTGAATGTATTTCAAATTAATTTTAGATGGCTTGGTGCAGGTGAAATACGATTTGCAATAGAAAATAGTGTTGATGGTGAAATGGTATTTTTCCATCATATACATTATTCGAATCAGAATACTGATGTGCATATTGACAATCCATCATTGAAGATAGGATATGTCGCGGCAAGTTTAGGAGGAACAGGTAGTAATATAGTAGTTGAAGGTGCATCTATTATGGGTGCAATAGAGGGTGTGATTAACCCGACTAAGTTACCTGTCGCGCATTTTTCTGATACTGGTGCTGGACAAAATTTAGCAGCAGATACATGGCATCATTTATTGACAATTAAAAATTCTTTGTTGTCGAATGATAAGATTAACAGTAGAGAAATTATATTTAAGAATATAAACTCTGCCTTAACA
>Ga0181590_10000086_pt1 | contig 56940 bp, 50 predicted proteins | sample 071ome_34_FD_132446 | JGI IMG/M metagenome (GOLD analysis project Ga0181590, IMG submission 132446) | Coastal salt marsh microbial communities from the Groves Creek Marsh, Skidaway Island, Georgia - 071411BT metaG (megahit assembly) | ecosystem: Environmental > Aquatic > Marine > Intertidal...
CCTCTCCACAGTCTAATAAAATAAGACCATGTTGATGTCGAACAGCAATACTTGAATGGTACCTTCCATTCGGAGGTATCGCACCACCAGATCCCAAACAAGTTATAGTTATTTCTGCACCACTCATATCTGCTCACTCAAAATACGTATCACTCTAGTTAAAGATCTATGTATATATTCATCCACTTCTTCAACAATTTTATAATTCTTTGGTATATCTACCTTCGTGCGCTTAGGAAATGCAAAAATTACTTTCTTATATTTTTGATCAATCAGCCACTTATCTACAATCTTTTCTTTAATATTTGCTTTCGTCGAAGTTTGTATGAAATATGGTGGGTCAGTTACTACTTGTTTAATTGCATTTTTTCTTAAAGGAGCTTTTAATGCATCACACACTATCAACGAAATATTATTTTTGTTATTGTATTTATTGTTTATTAATGACTCTCTAATGATTTTGTATGATATTTCAAACCCCACACATTGATATCCAGAATTTTCAATTTCTCTTAAGATTCCCCCATGTCCTGAGAAAGGATCTAAAATTATATCACTATCATTTTCTAATAAGTTCACTAATAATTTAACAAAATAGGGTTTCATCGCTCCACCTCCTCCAAATGGTAGATTTTTAGGTGCCATAGTTAATTGTTTCATCCTATTATTCATTTCATAATACCTCCAACCAAGATATGATTTCCTACCCACAATTATAATCATATATTTTATTTGAGGATTTTTTAAATCAACTTTCATATTTTTATACTTATTTTTTATTAGATCTCCATATCTCATTTTCAATCGTGAAGTTGATATTTCATTTTCTTTTTCAAAAATTGTTTCAGTTTCAACAGCAAAACTCTGTACCTCAAAATCTAAATTATTGATTTTAACATTATTAAATATCTCATCTATTGGAATAGTTATAGGTTCATATAAAATCCATTTAACAGATGCAGACTTCTTAAAAATCTCATTTAGTTGATTTTTATTTCCAACAAATAAAAATAATACTTCATTTAACTTTTTCAGATTTTTACTTCCTAAAAGAGTTCTTATTTCAATTTCAGACAAATTTCTATATTCATTAGATATTCGTAATAACCACTCTGACATTTAAATTACCTTCATTAAATCCTTGACTGCAGAAAATGTTGGTAATATTGAATTTGTTGAGTCTGAAGTTGCAATTAAACCATTTCCAATTTCCCTTAAATGATCTATCGCCTCATCGCTTAATGAATGTGTTATCATATAATGTATTTTTTCAACTCCTTTAATTTTTAGAAGGTTACTTGCCTCAATCAAAGTTTGTCCAGTACTAATTATGTCGTCAACTAAAATAACTTCTTTTTTAATTATTTTAGTACTCCCCATCGATATCGTAACTGCTCCATCATCTGGTGATCTTATTTTTTTTAGTGTAGAATATGATGTTTCTATTTTTTCTGCTAAATTCTTAGCTTTTTCTAAGGCGCCCTCATCTGGGGCTATTACCTGTATATCTTTAAAATTTAACTTATATTTTTTCAGATAATTTGCAATCGAATTAGAAGGATATATGTTTGTTACCTTTAGACTAGTTTTCTTCAAAGCTTTTTCATTATGAACATCTAATGTAATTAAGTGCTGAACTCCAACGCCAATAAATAAATTCAAAACAGTTTCAATTGAAATTGAATCCCCATCCTTAGTTTCTCGATCCGCTCTTGCATAACATAGATAGGGGACAAACACTTGAATTTTTTCAGCACCCAACCTTTTTACATTACTTATTAAATTTAATAATATGAATAAATTAGTATCTTGTGGATAATAGCAAGATTGAACTATCAATACCTCTTTGTCTACTTTACTTTTTAAAGAAAAAAATGACTCTCCATCAGGAAATGTAGTGAACTCCGGTACCACTAATTCACAATTTAATTCTGCAGCTATTTTCTTAGAAATTTTAATTCCTGTCGGCCCTGTTATAATCTGCACATCTATATTTAAATTCTTATTATCCAAATATATTTAGGTCAACTGTTATTATCTTTTTCATTTTTTCCATTTAATTTGCCATATGTATTCACTTGTTATACTTAATAATCTAATTTTTATCAATAAAGTTACTTCTACCTATACACACGTATTTTTTAATGTTCAAGTTATTATAATTACATAGGAAAAATATATTCCTAATATGTAGTAGGTGCAATAAAAATGTCAGAACCAAATGATAACATGATTTTAGATATAGAATTCAATCATACTGGAGAAATATCAATACCAAATAAAATTGTAGATCAAGTAATTGGGCAAGATGAAGCAACAAATATAATGAAAAAAGCCGCCGCTCAAAGAAGACATGTGATGTTAATTGGAGAACCCGGTACAGGAAAGAGTTTATTAGGTGCTGCTTTAGCAGAAATGTTACCTCAAAATGAATTAGAGGATATATTGGTAGTCGCAAATCCTGAAAATACTAATAATCCCAAAATAGTCACTTTACCATCTGGCGAAGGTCGAACAAAAGTAGATGCAGCTATAGAGCAATCAAAAAAAGGAGAAAATGTTAGATCATTATTATCTATTATTATACCTTTGTTGATAATTGTTTTAGGCAGTATATTCTCTCCTGAAGGAGATGCTCGAGTTCCTACCATATTAGGAAGTATATTCGTGGGTATCATTGCATTTATGATATTAAATAATGTTAGATCCAGAAGCGAAATACTAGTACCAAAAGTTATTGTTGATAACTCCGAAGAAAATACTGCACCTTTTGTTGATGGAACCGGGAGCCATAGTGGTGCATTATTAGGTGATGTAAGGCATGATCCGTTTCAATCAGGTGGGTTAGGCACACCTGCCCATGAAAGAGTAGAAGTTGGATTAATACATAGAGCAAACAAGGGTGTCTTGTATATTGATGAAATTGGTACTTTTCACATCAAGACTCAACAACAACTACTTACTGCACTACAAGAACGACAATTTCAAATTACAGGTCAATCAGAATTATCTTCTGGAGCTATGGTCAGAACAGATCCTGTTCCTTGTAATTTTGTATTAGTCGCCGCAGGAAATGAAGAAACTATTCGAAATTTACATCCTGCTTTACGATCAAGAATTAGAGGTGGAGGTTATGAAATTGTAATGCAACAAACTATGCCCGATAATTTATCAAATAGACGTAAATTAGCTCGTTTCGTAGCTCAAGAAGTTTCAAAAGATCATAAAATCCCTCACTTTACTAAAGATGCAGTTGAAGTCGTTATAATTGAGGCAAGACGCAGATCAGGCCGTAAAAATTCATTAACATTAATGTTAAGAGAGCTCGGTGGTTTAATACGAGCTGCAGGTGATTTGGCAATAGAGCGTAACTTAGAATATGTCGGTCCACAAGAAGTTTTGGATGCAAGATCATTAGCTATAACTCTTGAAAATCAATTATCCAATCAAATGATCTCACGTATGAAAGATTATGAGATGTTAATAGCAGATGAAAAAATTGTAGGTAGAGTTAACGGTTTATCGGTAATTGGGAATTCTTCTGGGAAAGTAATGCCAATCGAGGCAGAAATAACCCCAACTCATAGATCTGGTGCAGGTAATATAGTAGCAACAGGTCAACTAAGAGTAATTGCCCGAGAATCAGTTCAAAATGTCTCTGCTCTAATAAAAAAATACATGGGTAAAGATATCTCTAATTTAGATATTCATATTCAATTTGTTGGATCTTATGGGGGTGTCGAGGGAGACTCTGCGTCAATAACAATTGCAACCGCAGTCGTTTCCGCCATAGAAAATGCTCCTGTTAGAATGGATACTGCAATGACCGGTTCTTTGAGTGTACGAGGTAATGTTTTACCAATTGGGGGTGCAACTTATAAAACTGAAGCAGCCATAAGATTAGGAATCAATCGTGTAATAATTCCATTTCAAAATATAGATGATTTACATATCGACAAAGAATTAATGGACAAGGTAGAGATTATTCCTGTAAAATCCTTCGCTGAAGTTTTAAGAGCTGCATTAGTACCAGAATTTTCTCATGTAGCAGATAAATTCGATGAAGTCCTAAATACTTCTAATCAAAAATTAGTACAAAAGCAAAAAAGGAAACAATCTAATCAAAAAGGAACTCCTTCAATTTAGGTTTATATCATGTCTACTTCTGGAAATTATGTCCGTTACTATATGTTTAGAGGATTAATAAATAATTATGATGATGAATATGAAAAAATGGAATTATCTGAGATTGACTCAAATGCCTATAACTGTATTTCCGAGATAAATAAAATTGAACCAAATAGAGATCCAAATTTAAGTGTAGATTATTTTGGCATTAGTGGTGACTTAGAAATGATTTTTAATTTTAAAAGCACTTGGATGGATCGAGAATCTGATATCGGCGATTATATAGATAAAGTTCAAACAGAAGTCGAAAATTTGCTTAATATTATTATATCCGAAATAGAATATATTGGTTTAAAATAAAATATTAGCTTACGGAATTTCTATAGTTCCAACAATTCTTTCAATTTCACTAATTTCTTTAGGGACTTTTTTTGTAAGGTTTTCATTTCCATTCACTGTCACTAAAATATCATCTTCAATTCTTATTCCAATTCCTCTATATCCTATTGGTATATCATCTTCATTAGGAATGTAAATTCCAGGTTCAATTGTGATATATGAATTCTCAGTTAATTCATAATCTCTACCTAACATTGATGTGTCGTGTACATCTAATCCTAAAAAGTGCCCTATACCATGCATAAAATATCTTTTATATTTCTCTTCATCTATGATCGTTGAAAGATCGCCTTCAACAAGTCCAAGTTTTAATAATCCCTTTGATATTTCTTCAACTGCTAATTTTTGTAAAATATTTATTGTAACACCTGGTTTAACTGCTTCTATACATCTTTTTTGACAATTTAGAACGATTTCATATATTTCTTTTTGCTCATCAGTGAATTTGCCATTTATTGGCCATGTTCTAGTTATATCACTAGCGTAACCTAAGTACTCCGCTCCCGCATCAATTAATAATAGATCATTATTTTTTAAGTAATCATTATTTTTTATATAATGTAATATTGTTGCATTTTCTCCCGCACCCACTATACTTGGATATGCTGGTCTTACAGCACCATATTTGGCATATTGATACTCAATCACTGCTTCCACATCAGACTCTTTCATGCCTACCTTTGTTACTTTCATACCCAATATCATTGCTTTTGAGGAAATCTCCGCTGATTTTCTAATGATATTTAACTCATATTCTGATTTAATTAATCTAATTTTATGTAAATCATAAGTTAAATCTGTTATATTTATCGGATCTTGGCCTTGTCTTTCTTTGGATTTTGATACATTCGATATTATTGATAGGACTAAATTTTCGAATTTTACATTTTCACCTTTGGGAAATGATACATCCGTATATTTTTTTATAATTTCTTTAAATTTCTTTTCAAATTCTTCTATTTGAAATGCCTCATCTGCTCCAAATATTTTGATTGCTCCCTCAACGCCATATCTTCTACCATTCCATATTTCGAAATTTTTGTCTTTTTTGGGTACAAATAAACTGTATTTTTTTTCATTTCCCCCCTCAAATAATGCTACCGAATTTGGTTCCTCAAAGCCTGTAAAATATAAAAAATCAGATTGTTGCCTAAACTCATAATGCACATCATTACTCATAGTTTTATAATCATATGCAGGTAATATCGCAACTCCATCACCTATGGTCTTAAACAATTTCTCTCTGCGTCTGTGATATTCATTTTTATCCATAATTAATCATATTAAGATTTATTTATTAAAATATTGAGTATGCATATCGAACATTTTCATTTACTATCATAAAAGTGATACAACAGGGTTATTCACATCTACCAAGTTATTTTGCAAGCCTACTAAATCATGTTCCATAAGTCTCACGATTAAATTTAATGCAACTTGTGATGAGATACCAATCTGCATAGATAATTTCCTCAGATTTATTGTTTTATATTTTTGTAAAACATTATAAATCTCAAAACTTTCTGGTCCTAATGATGCGAATATTCTTAGTAATGCCAAATTTGATTTTAAGGAAATATCTTTTTCATCAATCTTTTTCATGTTTAACATAGTTTCTTTTAATTGTAAATTTTCTTTTCTTAGCGTATTATTTTTTTCTTTTAAATTTTGATTATGATCTTCTAAATCCCTAATTCTTTTCTTTAATTTTTCATAATTCACTTCTTTACTCATTTATGCTCTCGTCCGTGGATATTTGAAATTAAATCAATTTCAAAAAATCTTCTTACTAAATTTTATTTTAATAATTAATCAATATTTGTTATTATGAATAATCAATCTAATTATTATTTCTAAATTGAGATCAATTATATTTTATTGATTGACATCTTAAATAGTTATTATAATTAAATTTAGATATTACTAAATTTCAATTTGAATATATATGGAACCATCAAAAAAAATTTTGTTACTTATCGTTGATGGTTTTGGTTATGAAATAAATGAAAGAGGAAATGCAGTAAAATTAGCAAAATTAAAATTTTGGGAAAAATTATGTTCACAATATCCTAACACTTTGTTAAATGCTTCCGGAGTGCATGTGGGGTTACCTAAAGGTATTATGGGTAATAGTGAAGTTGGTCATCTCACTATAGGTACAGGAAGAGTATCCTATCAATCATTAGAAAAATTAAATAAATTATTTAATAATAATGACTTCTCATCTAGTACAATTTATCAAGATATTAATACCCATTTATCTAATTATTCAGGTAACATTCATTTAATCGGTCTATTAGGTGAGGGTAATGTTCATAGCTCACAAAATCATTTATACTCCTTGATTGACACTCTACACTCTATTAGTAAAAATATATTCATACATGGATTCACAGATGGTCGGGATACCTCACCAAATAGCGCTTTAGAATATGTTGGAACCTTAATTGAATATATGAAAAAATATCAAAATGCTCATCTTTCATCATTAGTTGGTAGATATTATGCTATGGATCGTGACAATAAATGGGATCGTACAAAAATCGCTTATGACTGCTTAATCCATGGTATAGGAGAGTCCTCAAATGATTTCATTTCAACGATCTCCAATAGATATGATAATAATGAAACTGATGAATTTTTAAAACCTATTATAGGAAAAGATTATTCCAAAATCAATTCCGGTGATATAGTTTTATTCTTCAATTTTAGACCAGATCGTGCACGACAACTTACTCAAGCAATAAATTATAATGTTGAATTTAAAACCAAAAAAATCGAAAATTTATTATTTATTACTATGTCTCAATATAACGAAAATTGGAGTTTACCCACAATTATTAAAAAAGCAGAAATTAAGAATTCAATCGCAGAGGTTCTTAATAAACATAAATTTCCTCAACTACATATTGCTGAAACTGAAAAATATGCGCATGTTACTTATTTTTTAAATGGAGGATTGGAAGATCCATTTGAGTTAGAAGACCGTATATTAGTTGAGAGTCCTAAAATTCCAACATATGATTTAAAACCCTCAATGTCAACTGAACAAATTGTCTTATCACTAAAAACTCAATTAAAAGTTAAATCATACCCATTCATTGTCATCAACATTGCATGTCCTGATATGGTTGGCCATACCGGTAGTATTGAAGCTACTATTAAAGCATTAAAGGCCACAGATGACGCATTCTCAGAAATATATAAATTAACAAAAATGTATGGTTACACATTATTAATAACATCAGATCATGGGAACTCAGAAAAAATGCTTGATGGTGATACTCCTCATACTGCTCACACCACAAATAAAGTCCCTTTTTTAATAACCGATAATATGGTTCAAATTTATCATGATAAAGGGTTGTCAAACATCGCCCCTGCTATCTTAAATTATTTAGGTTTGCCAGTACCTTCCGAAATGACAAATGACATTTTATTTGAACTTAAAAATATTTAAAATTCAATTATCAACATATTTGATTAATATTTGATTAATATTTATTTGATATTAACATATAGACTAAATAGTACCACTATCAGTGGAGATTACAAAAGATTGAGTATTGTGGTGTAAACTTTGCTTTACATATTAGTTATTCTAAATGAACACAATCTCGTAAAATATAGGTGTGAATTTTATTATGGAAAATAATAATACTCTTGTCCCCCCTAACAATTTCCCATATCATTCAATATCTGAATCTGATGCTCTTAACAAATTAGGATCAAACATTAATGGTCTAAATAGTTCACAAGTTAGCCAACAAAGGTCTATCCATGGCCCTAATGCTTTAGTCGAAGAGGAAAAAGAAACTATTTTTGATATATTTATCAACCAATTCAAAGACGTTCTTATTATAATTTTAATAATCGCTGCTTTAATCAGCGGTATAATTGGCTTCATTGAGCAAGAAGGTTTTGCAGATGCTATATTGATATCTATTATTTTAATCATAAATGCAATTATGGGGGTATATCAAGAATGGAAGGCCGATAAAGCAATAGATGCATTGAAAAAAATGGTCACTTCAACTACCCGTGTAATTCGTGAAGGAAACGAGACTCAAATCCCAACCACTGAATTAGTACCTGGTGATATAATTCAAATTAAACAAGGTGATCGAATACCAGCTGATGCAAGATTAATAGAGACAATAAATTTACGCACAGAGGAAGCTCAACTCACAGGAGAGTCATTGGAAATTCAAAAAGATGCACTTAAAATATTTCCCGAAGACTACTCATTAGGTGATCGTTTAAATTCTATTTACATGGGTACACATGTTACATTTGGAAAAGCAAAAGCGCTTGTTACCAAAACTGGGATGAATACAGAGATGGGAAAAATTGCAAAATCAGTCCAAGAAATTTCAAAAGATCCAACACCAACACAAATACGATTAGATAATTTTGGTAAACGCTTGAGTGTAATAATTTTTGGTTTAATGATATTCATGGTGGCTTATGGAGTTTTAACACGGCCCTCAACTGAAACATTTAGTGACTCATTTATGCATTTTTTAATTATTGCAGTAAGTTTAGCAGTGGCCGCTATACCTGAAGGACTTGCTATCGTAATAACATTAGCATTGGCCTTAGGGACACAAAGAATGGCTAAACGAAATGCAATCGTTAAGAAATTACCTGCAGTAGAAAGCTTAGGTTCAATCACCACTATCGCAACCGATAAAACCGGTACACTTACCTTGAATCAAATGACAGTAAAAAAATTAGTCAATTTTGTAGATGGAGAAATAAAAATCACTCCATCTAATGAATATCTTAGTAAAAGTATCGAAAAAGATAATTTGATTCTATCCGCAACACTATGTAACAATGCTGAAATTAAAGAAAATCAGATTATAGGAGATCCAACAGAATTAGCTTTAGTTAGAATAGTTGATCAAATCAATGATAAAATAGATATTCGAAGTGGATTTGAACGATTAGATGAAATGCCATTTGATAGTACAAGAAAACAAATGAGTGTGTATGTAAAAAATATTAAAGATAATGGAGAATATGTATTTTCAAAAGGTGCTCCTGAAATATTAATTAACAATGCAAATTATATTGACTTAGGAAATGGTCCCATTTCTTTTACCAACGAATTGAAAAAACAAATTCAGAATACTGTTGACAATTTAGCTGATGAAGCACTTAGAGTATTGGGTTTTGGTTATGCTAAAATAAAATCAAAATTTGTAAGTTTTGAAGAATCTGAAAAAGATTTGGTATTTGTTGGTTTAATGGGTATGATTGATCCACCAAAAGATGGTGTCAAACAAGCAGTCGAGGTATGTAATAAAGCCGGTATCAGAGTAATGATGGTAACTGGCGATCACAAAAAAACTGCAGTAGCCATTGCAAAACAGATCGGGATATCAAAAGATAATGATATCGCAATTGAAGGAAAAGAATTAGATGATATGGATGATGAAGCTCTTTTAAATCAAATTAATAATGTTAATGTTTTCGCTCGTATATCCCCTACTCATAAATTACGAATTGTAAGAGCATTAAAAAATCAAGGGGAAATTGTATCAATGACAGGTGATGGAGTTAATGATGCTCCTGCACTTAAAGGTGCAGACGTCGGTATTGCAATGGGGTCTGGTTCTGATGTCACAAAAGAAACCGCAGATATGATTTTGGAAGATGATAATTTTACCACCATTGTACACTCCATAAAGGAGGGTCGTGGAATATATGATAATATGACTAAATTCATAAGATATATGCTATCAAGTAATACTGCAGAAATTGTAGTTATATTTTTAGGTATCATCTTAGGTTATGACACCCCTTTAATCGCTGTACAAATATTATGGGTAAATCTTGTCACAGATGGAGTTCCTGCTCTTGCTTTAGGTGTCGACCCTCCAAGTAAAAATATCATGTTAAGGAAACCTCGAGATCCAACTGAAAGTTTACTTAATAAAGAAAGAATCAATCATATAGTTTTATTTGGTTCGTTCATGAGTTTGGTAACTTTGGGATCATATATCTTATTTATTGATACAGATATACTTCTTAATGGAGCAGTTATCTCTGAACAAATGAGACTTGAAAGAGCCAGAACCATCGCTTTTTGTATTTTAGGTTTTTCACAATTTTCACATGCTATAAATGTAAGAGAAGACACTTTGACTATATTAAATAAAAACTTCTTCGCAAATAAAGTATTAATATACACTGTAATTTTTTCAGTTGCATTGCAAGTTTTCATTATTCAAGGAGATTTATGGGTCTCCAATATTCTAAATCAAAGCTTTAGTTTTTTTGGTGATATCTTTGGTATTGTTTCATTATCTTTTCAAGAATGGACTTGGGTCGCCTCTATGTCAATATTATTAGTATTTTTTGCAGAAACACTCAAGTTTGTAAAACGAAATACACGACTCAAATCTATTTGTTAATCATTTAACCTTAAATTATTATTTGCCGCATACTGTTCAATTAGTTTTCTTAATTCATCTTTATCTGTATATTTTGCCTTAAACCCATGTTCATTCTCTGCTCTTTTAGTTGAGAATATCCAATTATTGTTTAAATATTTAAGACGATTAAATATGTCTTTTTTATTATTTGTTACTTTAAATACTAAATTTAAAATAAATGTTATTATTACAATTATTGAATATGGAACTACGATTCTCATTGGATTAATATTCAAGGCATCATAAGCAGAATCTAAAAGATCATTCAATTGTATCTTCAATGATTGGATATTATATATTTCTGATTTTGTTTTGTATTCACATCCTACCCTCACTACAAATCCTGCTATATCTTCAGCATGTGCAAATCCTATATATGGATTTTTTTTAAAAATTTTGAATGATATTTTTTTTGGAACTCCACTTAACAAAGTACTATACACATGTCTTTCCATTTTTGAGTCGCCAAAGATATAAGGAGGTCTGATAATCGTCGCATTTATTTCATTTCCAAATTCATCCAAAATTACTCTTTCGGCTTGATATTTACTCTCTCTATAATCTGATGTTGGAATTGGTTGAAATGTTTCATCTGTCTCCTCTAAGCCTGTAAGACCATATACTCCACAAGTTGAGATATGAACTAATCTTTTTACATTCTCATCACTCATACTTTGACAAATTGCTTTAGTTCCCTCCACGTTTATTTCCCAGTATTTTTCTGGAAATTTTGATCTCACAGAAGCTGCAGTGTGTACTACTACATCGCACTCTCCCAATGCCTGTTGATATTTTATATTATCCAATAAATCACCATACACCACTTTTGCTCCTAATTTCTCTATTTTGCTAATTTTGGTTTTATCTGTTGTTTCTCTTACCAAACAAATTACATCATAATTTTTCTCTCTTAAACATTTTGTGACTGAATAACCAACCAAACCAGAAGCACCCGTAACAAACCATTTTTGGGGCTCATATTTATCCATCAATCTAAGTTATATGAATATTGGATATCTATAAATACAGTCATTTAACAATTACAATTAATCAAAACTTTTTAATGAATTTTTATCATATTATTTTTGATTATCAGTTTTAAAGTGGTCCCTGCTCATATATAAATGAAAAATCATAAGGATTAATATGCAAAAAATATCTTTCAAACCAAGGGAATATCAAAAAAGAATATTAGATATTACCTCTGATAGTATTGAAAAAAAACAAAATGTGCTCATAGAGTTAGATTGTGGTTTGGGTAAACGATATTTACAATACTCTCTATTGTTTGACATATTTTATAATAAAAATATTCTATTAATTTTGCAAGCATCTACATCACTATATGAAACATATGAGTATCTAAAATCTATAACCAATTCCAATGATATTGCTGTTGTTGATAGTAGAATGAATAGTCAATATCGCTCATATATCATGAATACAAAAAGAATTATACTCTGTTTACCTCAAACAATATCAAATACAATCAAAAAATATCCTCAATCAATTAATAAGTTTGATTTAATCATAATAAATGAAGTTGATCAAATAATTAGACGTATGTCATATACTAGTGCTCTTAAACAACCATATTCTTTTCTAATACCTATTTTTCAAAAACGATCATTGATTGGAATGTCTGGTACTCTTCGTGATGAGCACTATATTGTTGATGATTTCCAATTAAAAATAATTGATGAATTAAATTCATTAATTACATATTTTCATAGCAATACAAAATTAATTACAATGAATATGTTGAATGACACTGACATTGGTAAATTTGTAAATATAAGTGATATAATTCCAACAGGTATTTTCGACTCCAGAATGACCGAGATTTCAGAAATATTAGATAGTCAAATTGAAAAAGCTAAAAATACAATTTTAAATTATATTCGAGAAGATAATATTTCTTTCTATAATGAGATAAAAAGAGATCTCTCAAAATTATTTGGTCCACTTCCAATTCCACCCATCATAAGTCAAAAATTTCATAGAGGTTATCTTGTTCGTAAGTATCTTTGGTCAATGTCTGGTGACTCATCATATCGTCATTTATTGAATTATGGTTTGTCTAAACACCTTTTAAAAAATACACTTCCTCGATTACCTGGTAAATTTTTAGCAGTCAAAGAATTAGTCAAGAATTATAAAAAATCAATAATTCTGTGTTCATATATAGATACCGTTGAATTATTGGCTGTCTTATTAGACCATTCAGGTTTACAAACAATTATTATTACTGGTCAAGTACCACAAAATCAGCGAATTACTCAATTAGAAGATTTTCGTAAATCAAATACGCAAAGTGTAGCTATTTTATCCAATGTAGGCGAGCGTGATTTAGATATTCCCGAAGCAGATATGTTAATAATATTTGATTTAGTACGTACCACAAAAACTGTTTATCAAAAGTTAAAAAGGAGTAGAGGTGGAGAAGTCAGATTATTATTTTATGAAAATACAAATGAAAAGAAAAAAGTAGTCTCAGTACTACATAATATTTCCAAAAAGTATCCTTGGTCAGTAGCAGTGAAGGATTTTGATACAAAATACATAGGATAATTAGAAAATTACAATACATTTAATTTATTTAGATAATTAATCAAATTATAGTGAATAAACATAATCTCTTAGGGTTGAGTATTACTTTTTTATTGATTTTTGTTTTTATCCCTTCTCAGTCCATAGAAACTAATAATTTTCCATCCTATCTAAACGAAATGGAAATTACTATTCCCATAGAAATCCATGTTTGGTCTGATCGAGATGGAATAAAAGAATTTTTGGAAACAAATGTACATCCAAATATCATTCAAGAATCAAAATATCCACGTAATAATTCAACAGATATTTGGCAAGTCCGTTTAAATAATAATTTCTATGGCTTAAATAATAAAATTGATTATACCTTTATCTCACACACATCAGAGTTAAAAGAAAACTTTTCTGCAAGTTTACTTAATAATTCAAATGTAAATGTTAATTTTGCTGATATTGGTAATTTTACAGGTATACAAATCCCATCTGCCGAAGTCAAAGATAAATTTATTTATTATAGCTCTGAAAATACCTACTCTATCCATTTATTAGATTTAAATTATTACTCCGGAAATGATATCTCATATTGGTTTAATCACGGATTAACTTCATCTATAAATTCTTTGAGTCAAGATATGAGAAATGTTATCCATATCTCACCAAGGTCAATAGTAGTTGATCCAACGGCAATTGCTCCTTACTTTGGACATGCCAAAAATCAATTTTCAGATCAAGAATATTATGATTATAGCTTGCTATATGTCAATAAAATTATTGAAACATGTATCCTTGGTAGTCCACAATCTTTTAATCTCTTATCAACGGAAAGCACAATACAATTAGATCGAATAGTTATCTCTAATGATACTTCTGATCCTATTTATTCCTTTGCAGCAAGATCTTCGGTATATCAAGGTTTTGAATTGCAGGTTGAAAATCTATTTCCTTATTTCACCATAAATCAAAAAGCAATTAACTCAGATATCAATGATGTACCTACATTGGTCAAACTACTGAATGATTATACACAAATCATTGATAATCAATCAACAATAATTGTTGATTTTAATTTTGCAGAGGCATTTAAAAATATCATCCGAAATAATTATCACTCAAAATACCCCTCTCAATATTACTATTCTATTGTTTTATTCGCAGACTCAGAAAGGAGGTATATGATGAACCTAACACAAAATGGCAACCCGACAAACAAACTCGTAGAATATAATGTTGGTGAAATAGGGTTTTCAATGGACTCATTATCTGATTGGTATCAAATTGAAAATAATGAAGTTTCTACTTGGGACTCATTATCAAGAAGTCTTCAAGTATTAGGGAAAAATTTTGGGTTAGCAAATTTGGCGGATAATATCTCTTCTCAAATAGAGAGCCCTATGTCTTCATATGGTGTATCATCAAATTGGAATTATCAATTCAACCAAGTAGAAATTGACCAATTACAAAGAAGACATTATATCTCATTTATGTCTGAATTAGATTATGAATTATCTTCAATAATACAAAGTCAATATTATGATTATTATTTTTGGTTAGAAAAATCAAATATACAAATCATAAATAGTATAACAGATAATGCCAAACTTGAAGCCTTAAATTTAAATTATACCGGTGCCATTGAACTTATTAAAATCGCTCAAAATACGTTAGAAATATTTGCTGAAGACTTTCAAAGATCTTTTAATTTCTTCTATTATGGTGTATTTCTATTAGTAACTGTCATATTTTTAGCCTACTATTCAAAAATTTTATTCGAAGAATCTATATCGAAGGATGAATTTTTGAAACGTTTAAAAAACAACAGAAAAAACAATTAAATATTTTTCTATAAATTTTCTTTCCATGATGCTTTTATAAGTCTCGGGTGGTGAAATTCATCACTATTAGAAACTTTTCCCCAACTATTAAACAAACCAAAATTAGATACTGATACCTCTTCTTCTAATTTTTCAATATTTGTTATAATGATTGCATATGATCTAATCGCATCATTAGTATCAAACCAATTTGGTCTATATATTTTTGGCACTAATTGTTTGTATATATCTTCTTCAAATAATTTATCTCTTCTCATGATACCTTTTGATATGAATCTATGTGTGCATGTTCTAGTATTCAAATCTATAAAAAATCCATTTCTAGCCTCATAAGGAAACTCTTTTATCATTACTCCATATTTCTGGGAATATGCATTCCAAATAACACCTGGGAAACTTTTTAGGTGCTCAATTAAATCATCTATACTTGCTTGAATACTATTTTTTGAATAATCTTCAACAATAGTAGTTCTTAGTAATAATTCAGGTGCAATCAAAATAAATCAACTCTTATTATTTAATTCTATTAAATGTAATTTCAAATCATCAAATGGAGGATAAATACCAGGATTTTCCGCTATCCACTCATATGTAATTTTTCCATTATGTATCACAAAAATAGACCTTTTCGCAACTCCATTCAAATTATAGAATGAATTATCTTTTATTTGAAATGAAATAATCATTTCTTTATTGAAATCAGAAATTAAAGGGTAGGATATATTGTTTTTCTTCATAAAACTAACCAAACTAAAAGGTAAATCAACAGATATTCCATATATTTGAGATTCAAATTTTTCGAATTCCTTAATATCATCATTTAGCGCACAACTTGATTTCGTACAAACTCCCGTAAATGCTGCTGGGAAAAAATAAAAAATAGTAACTTCTTTTTTGTCATATAATTCTTGGGTCTTAATTTCTTTTATTTTATTTTCATTGTCTATAATTAACGCGTTGGCAATTGGTGCAATTTTATTAAGTAAACCCATAAGTCCAATAATTTTGGCTTTTTATAAATTCAATTTTTAGACTACTTCTTTAATTCCATTTTTTGTCCAGTTTGAACATTCCATAATTTCGCATAAGTCTCATTATTTACAAGTAATTCAGAATGTGTTCCTTCTCCATTTATCTTTCCGTTTTCCAATACATAAATTTTATCTGCATTTACAATTGTAGATAGTCGATGAGCAATCAATATTGTTGATCTTCCTTTAATTATTTTTTCAAGTGATCTTTGTATTGCAGCTTCAGTTTCATTATCCACCGAACTTGTTGCCTCATCTAAAATCAAAACTGGTGGATTTTTTAAAACTGCTCTCGCAATTGATAGTCTTTGTTTTTGTCCTCCACTAAGTTTTTGCCCTCTTTCTCCTACTAAAGTTTCGTATTTATCATCCAAACTCAAAATAAATTGATCAAGTTCTGCAATTTTAGATGCCTCTAAAATGTCATTCTCTGTAGCTTTATGATTTCCATATAATATATTTTCTCTAATAGTACCATCCAAAATGAATGTCTCTTGAGGTACTATCCCTATTGAAGATCTCAATTCATTCAATTTCAGATCTTTTATATTATGACCATCTAACGAAATAGTACCCGATTGCGGATCATATAATCTTAATAGTAATTTTATAATTGTTGATTTTCCAGCTCCAGTACTTCCTACAAATGCTATCGTTTTTCCTCCTTCAATTTTGAAAGATAATTTTCTCAAAATATTATTTCTAGATGGATAGTCAAAATTGACATCATCAAAAATTATTTCTCCTTTTACTTCTTCCTCTAAATTCACCTCTCCATCTAAAATTAGTGGTTGAGTATCTAATAAGTTTAATATTCTAGTTGTACTCGCCATCGCTCTTTGATATTGATCGAATGTTTCACCTAATGATGTCAAAGGCCATAGTAGTCTTTGTATCAAAAATATTACTACACTATATACTGCGATTTCCATTTCACCATTTATAGTAAATATTCCTCCAACAATCAGCATCCCAATAAATCCAGTAACAATGATAATTCGAATTAAAGGAGAAAATGCAGAACTAAATTTAATCGCATCTGAATTTGCTAATTGATAATCCATTGATGATTTTGATACTCTCTCAGACTCAAATTTTTCATTGGTATATGATTTAATTGTAGTTATACCTGAGAGATTATTGGAAAGGTGCGAATTTAATAGACCTACAGTATTTCGGACCTCTTTATATCTTGGTTCTAAGCTTTTCTGAAATTTAAATGAAAAATAAATTATGATGGGTATGGGGATAAGAGAAATTCCTCCAATAATTAAATTTGCTCCGAAAAAAGATAATGTGATGAAAATAACAGTCACTGTTACTTGAATTAATGCATTTGCAGAATTATCCAAAAATCTCTCAAGTTGATTTACATCATCATTGAGAATAGACATTAATCCTCCTGATTTTTGGTCTTCAAACCATTCCATATCTAATCTTTGTATATGGTCGTACGCATCCATTCTTAATTTATGTTCAATAATTTGTGCTAAATTCCTCCATTGGATTTTATATAAATATTCAAATAATGACTCACTCAGCCAAATTATTAATGTTAATATTGCTAGAAATATTAATTGGTCTATCAAGTTGGATATGCCAAAATTAGAAAATATTGAGTTTTCTCTCCTTACGACTATATCTACTGCTGCACCAATCAATATGGGTGGTGCAAGATCGAATAATTTATTCAATACTGAAAATAATGTTGCAGTATATATTTTCATAGAATACAGTTTTGAATATTCAAATAATCTCTTCAAAGGAGATTCAATTTTTTCCATATTCTAGTAAATTTTTAATAATATATTATTTCACTGTAACCATAATGAATTCTAATTATAAATAATTTAGTTCAATTAAATTTAAACCATCAAAAAATTGAATTAAACCTGTAATTATTATCAATATGCCAGAAAATATCGAGACGTAATTTCTAATATTATTTCTTTTACTTATTAACAAATCTTGTATAATAGGGAATATTCCACTCACCATAAAAAAAGGCAGGCCTGCTCCAAAAGAATAAAGAGTTAATAATAATATCGATATCATCATACTACTGTTTGGTACTAAAGTAAATACTGTGCCAAAATAAATTATCGCACAAGGTGCGGCTAACATTGTAAATGACAGCCCTATAAAATAGCTAATCAAAAAATTATTATCGTATCTATTTATAATTCGATTACTAAAATCACTTAATTTGTTTAACCCTTCAAATGAAATGGTATAATTCACCAATATTAGGCCCCCGAGGATAACTAATACTATTCCTTGTATTATCTGCGAATTCTCATAATTTGATGAAAAAAATCCGATAATAGATGAATAAACTAATCCAACAAACAAAAACACAGACAATATTCCTAAAGTCACCAAAAACGCAAAAACCAAATTAACATATCTGCCATTTTTACTATTTGACAAATAGGCTACATATGTAGGTAAAATTGGGAATAAACATGGTGAAATACTTGTAAGAAATCCTAATGTTATTGCACTAATTGCAATGGCATATGTGATCATCTACTTTTTCTCCAAATAATTGATAGAATAAAAATTGTTGAAAATGAAATTAATGAACTATGTGACATATTACTCTCACTTGAATATTGTCCATTTGTTATTTGTAAATTTCTCTCAAAACTTTCAATCAGTATCTCCGCACTAATTAAAGTTCCATTCCATCTTTCTAATATTTGTCCAGATGTATCAACTAACCATGTATAGCCATTGAAAACTTGATATTTATCACTCACCCTGTTTATGTCTAAACCAAATGTCCAATTGTAGTTTCTGTTTTGTTTCATTCTTTTAACATCATCAATAGTATCCTCCGATATTGAAACCGAAATTGAAACAAAATTAATATCGTCGATAAAATCTAAATAAATTTCATTTATTGCTTCTTGATTTTTCTTGCATGCATTACACCAACTTGCTGCCCATTCTATTACTAAGGGTTTATCATAAAAATCCCTAATGGATTTTTCTTCACTATCTGTGGTTTGAAATGAAAAATCTATGGTTGAATTATCTGAATATATTGAATTCGTTTGACTTAATAGTAATATTATAAACACAGTCAGCAATTTCATTTTCATTTTTATCATTATATAATTAAGTTAAATAAGTATTTTTCAAAGGTAGATTTTCAATATTCATTTATCCTCATAATCCTATGACATCTATCATTCAATTTTAAATAAAGAAAAAAAAATAGAAAATATGGTTCAATTTGAAAAAATTAGTCCCCCTAATGGGGATAGAGTAACTATCTCCAATGGCGTTCTCAATGTCCCTGATAATCCTATAATTACATACATGAATGGTGATGGGATTGGTCCAGACATTATGGATGCTGTAAGGCCTACCGTTGATGCAGCAGTACATAAAGCATTTAATGGGGAGAAGAAAATATCGTGGTTTAAAACATATGCCGGCGATGAAGCCAGAACATTTTATCATCCTGAAATAACTGATGATCAAATTGGTGAACTTCCGATTGATATGCAACGAGAATTATATTTGCCCAAAGATACAATCGATGCCATCAATCACTATTTAATTAGTTTAAAAGGTCCATTGACTACTCCTATAGGGAAGGGTTTTCGCTCATTAAATGTTGGAATTAGACAAATTCTTGATTTATATGCATGTTTACGCCCTGTTCAATATTTTGAAGGTGTCCCCAGTAGAATAAAGTATCCTGAAGAAGTTAATTTTCATATTTTCAGAGAAAATTCAGAAGATGTTTATTCTGGGATTGAGTTTGAGTATGGTACTTCAGAACAAGAAAAAATTTATAATTTTCTAACTGATGAAATGGGTAAGACTTTAAGGGCTGACTCAGGAATAGGAATTAAACCAATATCTATCACAGGTACAAAACGATTAGTACGAGCATCTATAAAATATGCAATCGAGCATAATCTGCCATCAATAACATTAGTACATAAAGGAAACATCCAAAAATTTACAGAAGGTCGATTTAAAGACTGGGGTTATGAAGTTGCAATTGACGAATTTAGAGAATATATTGTTACTGAGGATGAGTTATGGGCTGACTATGAGGGCCAAATGCCAGAAGGAAAAATTTTAATTAAAGATCGAATTGCAGATATCATTTTTCAACATATGTTATTACGATCATCTGAATTTTCCGTGCTAACTACCATGAACCTAAATGGTGATTATATTTCAGATGCAGCCGCAGCTTTAGTTGGAGGTGTTGGTATGGCTCCAGGTGCAAATATCAATTATGATACTGGAGTCATTGTTGCAGAAGCAACTCACGGTACTGCGCCAAAATATACTGGTATGAATAAAGTAAATCCATCATCAGTCTTACTAAGTGCTGCAATTATGTTGCAATACATGGGTTGGCATGAAGCCTCAGAGTTAATTCATAAAGGCATCAAAGGGGCCATTAAATCTAAAGAAGTTACATATGATTTAGCACGAGAATTAGAGGGGGTCATTCCCATATCGACCTCAGATTTTGGTAAAGCAGTAGTAAAACATATGTAATAATTAACAATCTTTGAGAACCTTCGCATAAAATATATAATAATCTAATTAAGAATGTATTAGGAAGTGTGTAAATTTGACTGAGAATAATGTTCCGACTAATAGATCAGATGAAGAAGAAGAGCGAATTAAATCAATAGTGCGTGCATTAGGTTTTTTTTTCTTAGCGGTAGTTTTCTGGTATGCTTTTGACATTGCCAACTTATAAAAATAAAAAAAATTCGATATTCTTTTATTTATGTTGAATATTTTCCATAATGAATAAAGTATTTATATTTTTATAATTTTAGTAAATTCAAGTCTCTGAATAGGTTTTATAGTGTTTTATATATGTTGTTGACTCAAATTTATATTTGAATAATTTTTATATCACTTACATGTTTACTAAACTTCAAAGATATATATCATCATATTTTATCTCCATATAATATATGCAAAATGCTGATGTAATTATCGTTGGTGCTGGTCCCGCTGGTAGCAGTGCTGCCATCCGATTAGCCCAAAACGGTATCAATGCAATATTGATTGACCGAGGTATGCCTGTTGGCTCAAAGAATTTGAGTGGAGGTGTATTATGGGGTAATGATCTCGCCGAAATCATACCCAATTGGCAAGAAGAAGCACCTTTAGAACGATATATTATTAATAAAAAGGTTGGTTTCCTAAGTCATGAAGATGCAACTGTAATTGATATGCATTTTGATGAATGGAATAACTTTCCCAATGCAGGATGGTCTCTTTTGAGAGCTCCTTTTGATGAATGGTTGGCATTCAAAGCCCAAGAGGCAGGTGCATCTGTATTATCAGGAATAAACATAACTGAACTTATAGAAGAAGATGGTAAAATTGTAGGTGTAAAGCAAGGTAATGAAGAATTAAGAGCGCCTGTTGTAATAATTGCAGAGGGTGCTAATTCTCGATTGATGTTAAAACATGATTTAACTTATGATCCAGGTAAAACACGATATGACCATTCAGATTATATGATTGGTTTAAAGGAAGTTTTTGAATTAGATTCGCAAATCATAGAAGAAAGATTCATGTTGGATGAGAACCAAGGAATGGCTGGAGAATTTATTTTAGGTAACATACCAGATGGAATAAAATCTGGCGGATATTTTTATACTAATAAAAATACATTGTCTGTCGGAGTAGTTATTCATTTAGACTCATTTCCACAAAACCAAGAAAGCTCAAATCAAAATCAATCATATAAAATAGTAGAGTATTTTAAAAAACATCCATATATTGCACGTTTATTAAAAGATGCAAAACCAATAGAATATGGTGCAAAATTGATACCTGAATATGGATATAACAAGTTTCCAAAACATTATGGTAATGGATTTTTAGTAATTGGGGATGCTGCAGGTTTTACTTTTTCAAATGGACTTGTTATTCAAGGAATTAACTATGCAATAAAAAGTGGTATTTTAGCAGCAGATGCATTTTTAGAAGCAAAAATTAGAAATGAATTCACTGCATCATCACTTAGCAATTATCAATCAAAATTAACAAAATCATATATTTACAAGGACTTCAAAAAGTTTAGAAATGTAAAAAAGATTACTAAAAATCCTAATTTATTCCATCTCTATCCTAGCGCAATTAATAATGGGTTTAAAGAAGTTTTAACAGAAACAGGAGAACCAAAAGGAAATCTTTTACCTACAATTCTAAAGAATTTTAGAAAATCAGGTGCAAATTTAATATCCTTAGCTAAGGATGCTTTGAATTTCCGAAACTTATAGGTGATATTATGTCTACAGCAACAATAGAAAAATCAAACTTTATAAAAAAATCAATAAAAGAAACCATTGAAAAAATGGACATTAAAAATAAAATAGGCGTAACACAATGGGACACTGACTCCCATGAAAATGCACACATAACTGTAGATCCATCAATTTGTAATGATTGCCCTCATCATCTATGTATCGCAGGCTGTCCAACTCAATGTTTCAAATTTTATGATGGAAATATGGTTTTTCAATATGAAGATTGTGTCGAATGTGGCACTTGTGATATTATGTGTGATCAAGGTAGTGTAAGCTGGACTAATCCTCGTGGTACATATGGGGTAAAATATGTACAAGGGTGAATGTAATTTTTTCAACATATATCTTTCATTTATGGATAATTTCTTATAAATTTATTAATATACAAAAAAAATAATACTATATTTGAATATTTACTATATTTTTTTTAAATTCTCTACTCTTCTATATATCAAAAAAATTTGTTAAGAGAAGTACAGTTAAATAACTATTATTTTAAGATATAATTGTTTATGACTGAAGTCTTAAATTCAGACCTTACACATAAAACCAATCTTTCAAATTTAAATATTGGTATCTTAATAAAACAGGTTCCAATACCTAAAGAAATGCGTACTGGTGCCGATGGTTTAATGGATCGTAGTGGTAAAAGTCAAATGAACCCCCACTGTTCACATGCATTAGAAGAAGCTTTACTATTAAAAGATAAAGTAGGTGGTACTATTACTGTATTCTCAATGGGTCCTCCAAACTTTACACAATCATTGAATGAAGCCATGAGGAAAGGCGCAGATCGAGCATATTTACTGTCCGATCGTAAACTAGCAGGGTCCGATACTTGGGCAACTGCCGAAGCCTTATCTACATTAATTAAATGGGTAGAAAAAGAAGATGGTAATAAAAAAATTGATGTATTATTTGCAGGATTACAAACCATAGATGGAGATACTGCTCATGTTGGTCCTCAAGTTGCAGGAAGATTAGGTCTGAATCAAGTTACATATGTTGAAGATATTTCTCCCTCATATGATGATAAATTAGAAGTTAGACGAATTCTAGAAGGTGGTCATCAAAAATTAAGAGTTCCAATTCCAGTAATGTTCTCAGTCACCGCCACTGCGAATACTCCTCGAGGTCCCTCTCTTACATATTCAGTTTCTGCAATTAAAAAAGAAACCGTAATCGTGGATATTGAAAAAATTGGATTGCCTGAAGAAAAAGCAGGTTTACCCGGTTCCCCTACCGTCGTTGCAAGAGTTAAAAATGTGAAAACTGAACGAGGTGTTACAAAATTTTACCAAGAAGGTAAAATGGAAGATCGAGTTAATAACCTATTAAATGATCTAGTAAATGAAATGTCAAATGAAAATAGTAATGAAATTAATGACAATAAAGAATTATCAGAAGAACAAAAAATTGAACAAGAGAAACAAAATCGAAAAATAGAACGAGATAGCGACCTCCCTTATGTAGACCTAAGAGATGGAGCTAAAGGTATCGGAGTTTGGTGTCAAACTGAAAAAGATAAACTGTCAGAAGCTGCATTAGAATTAATTGGCGAGGCTAACCGAGTTAAACAAAAATTAAACAAAGACTCGCAACAAATTACTGCTGTTATCATAGGCCCTGCTGTATCACAACATACTCAAACTTTGATAGAATATGGTGCAGATAAAGTAGTAGTAGTTGAAAATTCAGAACTCCACGATTATATGACCCTTCCATATACAAAAGCAATTTGTCAAGTTATTAAAGAAATAAAACCAGAAGTATTTTTATTTTCGGCCTCCACAATGGGTAGGGATTTAGCACCTAGAGTTGCAGCTATTTTAGATGTGGGTTTATCCGCAGATTGTACTGAATTTGATGTTGGTTATTATTCCTCAAGAAAGAAAGGACACCGTTTCGACAAAGCATTCCAAATGAAAAGACCCTCTTTTGGAGAGTCAAAATTAGCCACTATAATTGGTCCATGGACTTATCCTCAAATGGCTACTGCTCGACCAGGTACTTTTAGAGCACTATCCCCTGATAAAAAGAGAAAAGGGGAAGTTATAAATTTCAATGTGAAATTTGATAAAACAGATTGGGATGTAGAGCTATTAGAATCCGTAAGAAATGAAAATGAAATTGAATTAGATAAAGCTGATATTATTGTAGCTGGAGGAATGGGTTTAGGTTCATCAGGTTTTAAAGAACTAACTAAAATTGTCGAACAAATACAAGATAACGGACAAAATGTTGAACTTGGTGCTTCAAGAGCAGCAGTGGATGCTGGTTTCATAGCTTATAAACATCAAGTTGGACAAACAGGAGTAACCGTCAGACCAACAATATATATTGCTGTAGGTATTTCAGGTGCCATTCAACATGTACAAGGTATGAAAGACTCTTTCAAGGTAATATCAATCAATAGTGATCCAAATGCCAATATATGGTCCAATTCTGATTATGGTATTGTTGGCAATTATCAAGATGTCTTACCCATTTTACTTAAAAAATTACAAGATGGATATATGTTTCCCACAAATTAATAAAAATGCATATAACATAATTTCTTAATAATTACTCATTACAAAATAATAGAATTTTCCTGATTTACCAATAGATACATAAATAACAGATTTAATGATAAATAGTTCAACATGACAAAAGTAAGTGTAATTGGAGGCGCAGGTTTTGTAGGTCAAATAGTAGCATTTGGATTAACAAAAAGTGAAGTAGTAAATGAAGTAGTATTAGTAGATATCATTGAAGATAGACCCCAAGGTATCGCATTAGATATGATGGAATCTACACCAATTTTTGGTTCTGACACCTATGTGAGAGGTACAAATGATTATGCTGAGATGTCGGGCTCGGATATTGTTGTAGTAACTGCTGGAGTTCCTAGAAAACCAGGTATGGATCGAATGGATCTATTAAAAATTAATGTTAATATATGTAAATCCGTCGTCACCGAAATCAAAAATCACTGTCCCAATGCAATGATAATATATGTCGCTAATCCGGTAGACGTATTGACTTATGCTGCAATGAAAGTTTCAGGTTTCAATAAAAATAAGGTATTTGGAATGGCAGGTGTTCTAGATACTGCAAGATATCGCTCATTTATCGCAATGGAAGCAAAGGTTTCCACAAAAGATATCCTTGCTATGGTATTAGGTGGTCATGGAGATAGCATGGTACCACTACCTAGATATACATCTATTGGAGGTCTTCCATTATCTAATTTCTTGACAAATGAGAAAATTGAAAAAATAGTAGAAAGAACTAGAAAAGGTGGTGGTGAAATTGTTAGCTTATTAAAAACAGGTTCTGCATATTATGCACCTGGAATGGCAGTTGCAGAAATGGTCGAAGCAATAATTAAAGACCAAAAAAGAGTTCTTCCAGTAGTCGCTTATTTAGATAACAAATACGGATTTTCAGATGTTTATGCCGGTGTTCCTGTAATTTTAGGTAAAAATGGTGTAGAAAAAGTCATAGAAATTGAATTGAATGAAGAGGAAACAGATGCTTATAATAAATCTATTAATCATGTAAAATTAGGAATAGAAGATGTTAAAAAATTATTAAATTAAATCATATTTCTTTCTTACAATTTATTATTATATCTCAATCAAAGTTGTTAAAAATTATATGTCTTGAAGAAATATAGTGTCTAAGAATCTGCAAATAAACAATCGAATATTATCTTCAATTATTTTGACTATACTGATAACTTCACTAATTGGTATAAGTTTATATCAAAACTATTCTGAAAACCAAGTTAATGATTTACCCGTATATAATCAAATAAATCAATTCACCTTACCAAGTATTACAGGTGAAAATTTTACCTATGTGCCAAATGAAAATCCTGTAATGATTGTTAGTTTTATGTATACCAAATGCCCCGGCGATAGCGGATGCTCATTAATTACTCAAAATATGGATATTTTAGAAGATAGACTCGAAAATAGTGAATTCCAAGATACTACCATGCTAAGTATTGATTTTGACTATGTGAATGATACAATGACTGATTTGAAAAATTATGCAACTTTATTCACAAATAATTTTGAACGCTGGAAATTTGTTTTAGGAAACGAAAATCAAACAAACTCGGTCGCAGAACAATTCGGTTTTTACTTCTCTATCAATTCGGATCTTCAATTATCTCATGGGGAAAATGATGATGATCCATATGTTCACCCTATGATCACATATATATTAGATCGAGATGGCTATATTCGAAAATTAATTCAAGGAACCGACTGGAATTTTGATCAAATATTAAACTCTATAAATTATTTAAATAGTGATAATTATAATTGAATTATTCTAAATTAAGATTTATCAACTAAATTTTTAACAATTTGCGCAAGTTTGGCAAATTTATCTTCCAAAGCTTTAATTCTATTATTTAATTCTTCGATTTCTTTTTGATTATCTCCTGAACTTCCGCCAGAAGCGCCTGCCTCTCCGGGTGAAATTAATTCTATCCCTTCGGGCAAATCTAAATTTATATCTATATTAAATTTTTTCAATAATTTATTGGTAATAATATCAAATGCAATTTGTATGTTTAATCCTGTTTTCGCAGAAGTTTCCAAAAATACAAAGGTATATCCCGTTTTTGCAGCTAATTGTCTCGAATAATCTATTGCCATCTCATTCGATACTTGTCTTGTCTCAACTAAATCTGCTTTATTACCTAAAATAATAAATGTACCAACGCTACCACCTGAATTCTCAACAGCATCATCTATCCATCTATTCAGATTATATAGTGAATCAGGATCTTGAACATCAAAAATTAATAATGCAGATTGCCCACCTTTGTAAAAACTTTTCCTTGAAGTAGCGTATGCATCCTGTCCTGCTAAATCAAATATTTGAAGTGTGATATTATTATCCTCGACTTTCATTCTTTGACTCGCAAAATCAGCCCCTACTGTTTTAGAATAAGAACCACTAAATCCCTTTCCCATATATCTTTCTCTGATAGAAGTCTTACCAACTGCACCATCTCCTAATAACAATGTTTTAAATACAAAATCTTTACCAGCCATTTTAATCTTATATTTACATAAAATATTCTAATATTAAAGTATTCATCATAAAATGGTGTATCTTAACCTAATTTTCTTTAAATAAATTTATCGGTTTTACTATTTGACATTTAGTCTCACCTACCTCAATAATCATCGGTTCCTTTTGTAATATTTTTTTAATTTCTAATAAATGTGATTTCATTTTAATAATTATTTTTTTATTTTTCAATTCACTAAATATTGATAAATTATTACTATGCCATTTAATTCCAAATTTATTTAATCCCATTAAATCAATAATTTGTTCTTCATTTTTCATACCAAATCTACCTCTATAATGTTTATCAAAAATGTCTACAATTGTAAATTCTTTTGTTACGATATCCTTTGCAATCTCATTTGTTAAATACCCCCAATATCTTGCTTCAGGAAATTCGACCATCGTTGGTGCCGTCCTATGTCCACCTATGTGAGATGTCCTCCAAATTTTTACTTTTTCTAAACTTAAATTTTTCAAATATTTGTAGATAGGGTATCCATATTTTCCACAACAAATATCTCTTCTTGAATGATTGCAAACCAAAACATCCCTCTCATATTCATTATTAACTAAAAATTCGGTATTCTCATTTAGCATTATATTTTCAAAATTATCCGCCAATTTTGTAAATGGAATTTTATAAGTTTCCTTTTTCAAATTACCAATTATTCCTTTAGAATGTATATTTTTATAAAAAATTGCATGCATATGCTCAATACTTTCAATTTCATTATTATCATCCGAGATTAATTGTAATTTCCATATTATGTTTTGTTTATTTTGAATTTCATTAACTTTTTCATATATCGTCCTAATCATAGTATTCGTGTTCTCTATTTTTGGTTCCCAAGGAGAATTCTTTTTTATCAATATGTATCCTCCAAAAGTTTTAGTTTTCTCTAATTCTTTTACAGAGCCTATTAAAGGAACATTGATTGATTTACAATAACTTGAACAGTTTTCATTTATCATTATTATCTCTAATTTAATCTTGATTTGAATATTTCTTGAAAATGATTTACAATTCGTTCTTTTTCTTTCTCATTTTCATCAAAAAAATGATCTAAGTTAGATGCAGGAAATAATATATATTTTTGAGCGACTTCTAAATAGAATTTTGAAATAAAAAATAAATACTCATATGTTAGCGCTTTACTTTTACTTAATTCGTTACTACGTAGGATATCTTTTTTTCTCAAATAAAATTTAATTTGATTTAATTTGTCATTATACAAATTTTCAAAAAATACATAAATTTCATTGGTCAGGTATGTTCTTTCACTCACTATTAAATTATCTATTAGAACTCTTAGTTTTTTGTCATTTATTTGCTTCTCATAATATGCATACAATGTAAAAAATAGTGCATCTAATTTTGTAAAACTATTAATCCCAAATCTTTCTTTTATTGTGTAATTGTCTATTATATGATCTTTTAACGTAAATTCTTCTAACTCACTTCTATTTTTGTATTTTTCAATATTATATCCCATCAACTCCTTTTATCATACCTTATATATAAAAAAATAAATTATCTACATAACATCTAGGTATATATAACTTCAACGAATTGTATATTTTAATCGCAATTTTGATAAAACTTCAAGTGTTTATCTATACTAATAACTATTATTTTATATAGCTGATTATTTATATAAAAAATATGGAATGCCACAGTTGTCAAACTTCAATAGATGTTGATACCACATTTTGTCCCAATTGCGGTATTCAAATCATAAATAAAAAAGATTCAATCAAACCTAAAGCATACAGTGAGTCTATGTATACAAATATATATTCCGCACCAATTCGAAGGCGAAACTATTTCAATTATATTGGTCCTAGTTTAATTTATACTTTATTTACAATTATTATAAGCGTTTATTGGAGTATCCGTCCTCAATTTTTGATTGATAACTTAGATCAAATACCATTAATTATTTTTGGTTTTTTTATACTACCAGTTATTCCAATAATAATTCCTGTACTTTATTATTACTATCATAACTTTAGTGATTTTCAAAAAATGATATACAAATACCATCCCAATATACACTATACTGGGTTTGGCCCCAAAATTATGTTATTAATTGCTATATTTTTCGGACCTGCATTTTTTTATTATAAATATGATTATCTGCATAATCATTTATTATTACATCATCCTGAAATATCTGCTAATACGAAATCGGGCAAATATATGGTTTTATTATTCGTCTACATAATTTTAATTTCAATATTCGGTCCCGTATTTATAATATTACCAATACTAATCTTTGAAGGTACCGTTGTAGGTCTCATTATCGCAGTATTAGCTATTGTATTGTTAATCTTAGGTTCAATTGCCTTTTCTATTCATATAATAATGTTAGAAAATAGGTGGCAAATTCAATTTAATGATCATTTAAATTGGCATGATGGAATACAGTGAAAACCGCCATATGGCCAATTTTCATGAAAAGTACCTCGTACAATCGCTTATTTTTCTCTAACCAAATTTATGAGCAAAAACCATTTACCCTTTATTTTATAAGTAGGTACTTTTTTACATATTTAGTAAGTGGATTAGATCTATTAAGAAAATAATAGATTTCCACACAAAATAAATTTAAAGAGGAAAAAAATTATGGTAAAATCCGATCCCGATCGATATGCTGGTCCTACAATTAGAGACAATGTAGAACTTGAAATGTGGACTCCAGCCCAAATTGCTAAAATTGAAGGTCCCCCAAGAGAAGTTTGGGATGACCCAGATGCAAATGATTTACAGATGTTGTCAATTAGAGGTAAAAGTTTTGGACATTTACTTCGTCCATTGATGAGATCTAGACCATTCCAATTCGCCCTTATTTTGCCAAATTTTCTTATATTCTTTTTGGCAGCCTTATCTGGTTTTTTTGGTACTAATGATGCTTCCGTTTCATTAGCTACCGTATTAACTTGGATTGTCTGGTGGGCATTCTTATTATTAATGATCGCAGGTCTTTCAAGATTGTGGTGTATTATATGTCCGTTTGGTGCTATGGGTGAATGGGCTCACAGATTTAGTTTATGGCAAACAGGTCAAAAAAGATTCTCTTTAAATTTATCATGGCCAAAAGAACTAAAGAATCTCTGGCTCGTTAATGCTTTCTTTATATTTTTCTTATGGATGGATAACGTATTCGGTTTTGGAAACAGTCCAATCTTAACTGGTTACTTTATCGTAGTATTAGTTGTACTCGATGTAGGTATCGGTTTAATGTTCGAAAGACGATCTTTCTGTAGATATATGTGCCCAATTAATGGTTTCATAGGATTACAAGGTTTATTTGCAGGTTTTGAAATGCGTTCAAAATCATCACAAGTTTGCCGACAATGTAGAGGAAAATGGTGTCTGAAAGGAAGAGAAGCAGATGGAGGAGGATATGGCTGTCCTATGTTCTTGTATCCTGGAGGAAATGAAACTAACAAATATTGTATTTTATGTACCGAATGTTTGAAATCTTGTCCTAATAATACTATGAGATGGGGAGTTAGACCTCCATTAAAAGATCTGTGGACTAATAAGGCTTTTTCATTTGATGAATCATTTAATATTATTGCATTACTTGGAGTTTCATCAGTCGCACCAATTATTTTAATTAAATTTGTTCGTGCTGCAGAAACACCTTTTGCAGGTTTAACTCAACCTTACCCACAAATCATCTCTAAAACTGCACTCTATATCGGAGGTTTAGCTATCGCATTCTTGATTGTTTTTGCTGTCTCTTTTGCAGTATCAAAACTTGCTTCTCCTGAAGAAGGATTTAAAGGCGCAAAACATTATGTAAACGTTTATGCACCTGCATTAGTACCTATACCTTTGATGAAATTAATTGCAGATATTATTGATCACATAGTTCGTAATGGTTCAAGTGTAATTTATGTATTGGTGAACTTTATTCTCGACTTCCCAAGAGGTAGTCCAGATGCAACAGGAATTGAAGTTTCTTCACCTTTAGCATTGAATAGCCCAGTTATTATATATGGTTTACAAGCAACTATTCTAACAATAGGTTTCTTCTCTTCTGCATACGTTTTAAACAAAATTGCAGTTAATTGGGAACCCCAAAGGAAATTTAGTTCCGCCAAAGAAGCTCGTATTGCAACCATAGTTATGCTAATGCTAAGTGCAGGTTTAACTCTCTTTAATTTATGGGCATTATCTGGACCTGCAGTCGCATAATAAAATTAAAATAAATATTCCAAAATCATAATTCAATTAAAAGTATATACGATCATTAAACTTATTTTATTTGTATCATGATGTAAATTATAAGATGGCATCTGAGTTAAGTTTAATTTTAAATACATTTGGTATTATGTTATTTTTTGGTACCTTAGCAGGGGTATTCTCCGAAAAAATAAATATCCCTCGAATGATACCTATGATAGTTTTAGGTATTATTTTGTCTTTTATCAAACCTGAAGGTCTAATAAATTTCTCAGACTCTTCCACAAAAGAAACAACCTTAGTCGTCGCAGAAATCGCATTACTAATTGTGTTATTCCAAGAAGGTATGCATTTATCATTACACAGGGTAAAAGAAAATATTATTCCAATTATTATTTTAGCAATTGTTGGTACAATTTTTACCGCAACTTTAACTGGTTTTACTATTTATTCGTTTTCCTCAAGTATTAATGAATTATCAGTAGAATATATATTCTTAGGTTCCCTATTAATGGCAGCTATAGTTGTTCCTACTGATCCTGCAGCCACATTTAGCATTTTACGTTCATCTGGATCAAAAGTCAAAACTAACTTAGAGACAATTTTAGGAGGAGAAAGTGCGCTAAATGATGTTATCGCAATTATGTTAGTTATTATCATACTATTGCCTCAAGTAGAAAATGGAAATACATCTTTAATATTCTCTCCAATTTTTATTTTAATTGCAATTTGGCAATTAATTGGAGGTATTTTACTTGGAACTATTATTTCTATTATCGCCTTAATTTTTATTTCTCGAATAAACAGAGATAACGAAAATGCTGCTATAAGCTTAGCTTGTATTTTTGCAATTTTTGCTATAGCTCCAATCATTAATGTTTCCTATGCAATCGCAGCTCTAACTGGAGGGATTGTTCTATCTAATCCTCATTATGTAATGATGAAACGGAAGTATACAGATAAATTTCTAACTCCCTTTTGGAATAAATTAGTATATTTAGTAGAAATTTTTGCCTTTACATTTGTTGGTACATTATTTGAATTTGAAAATTTCAATAGATATTTTTCCATCGGCATAATTTTATCAATCATTGTAATAATAATTAGAATATTATCCGTCTATATAACTACTGGGCCATTAGATTTTTCACACAAAACTCAAGATATTTTGAGTGGTAAAGACCGATTATTTATTGCCTTAGCTGGTTTTAAAGGTTTAACCACTGCAGTTTTAGGTTTATTGACATATGTAAACCTTACAAGTGCAGAAAACTTAACACCCAAAGATCAACAATTTTCAAATATTGTGTTGTTTGGTTCACTAACTTTGATTTTAATCAGTGGCACTATCCAAGGATTACTTCTACCGATTATATCCAAACGAATGGGAGTTTACGAAGAAAATCAGGAATAACTTAAATTGTTTTTAAAATAATATTATAATTATAAATTTTTAAAATACCGGTATCATTTTTTTTATCTATAATGCTTTCTAAGGTATAATATGAACTCATGGGTGAATATTTCAGATTGGTTAGAAATAAAAATAAGTGGATCACAAACAATTCAATACCTTAATGGGATTATCACCAGAGATATAACTTTAATTAATAATAATGAATTCGCAAGATCTGCATTTTTAACTCATAAAGGAAAAATAAAATCAGTATTTTGGGTCACTAAAAATCAACAAAATGAAGTTTTGTTATTTTGTCATCCTATGATGAAAAATAATTTGATTGAGGATTTGTTAAAGTACAAATTAAATATGGATGTAAAATTAGAAGATGTCTCAAGTGATACTGATAATTTATACTTGGTAAACTCAGATAAATTAATACAAGGCTTGTCTTTAGGTGACTCTCATTTGATATTTAAACATAGTAAAAATAAACCAAAGGGAAATGAAATTGACAAATTTAAATTTGACTCTATATTGATACAAAATGGATTTTTACCGTCGCAATTTATGATTGATCTCAATCCAATTGAGACTGGAGTTTTTGATATGATTGATTTAGATAAAGGCTGTTTCTTAGGACAAGAACCAGTATCAAGAATGTATCATAGAGGAAATCCACGAAAATATCTTTATCACTTACAAATTGATCCTGATCAAAGCATCGACAAAAATTCCCCGATCAAAATAGGCAATGACATTATCGGAAATATAATAGCTGTTCACCAAAATCATGCTATTGGTTTCATTAATAGACAAGTCAATGAATTTAATAATATTCAAATCTCAAATCAAAAATTAAGCTATATATCTAAAGTGGGTAATTACCCCATTTACAATCGTAAATAATACAAATAAAATATCTAGGGCTCATAAATTCCGTCTTTAATTTTACCTTTTATTGATCCCTTGTTAATCATTACATTCAATATCTTTGTTAAATTTTCTTCTCCAACTTTTAATTGAGTAGCAAAACCTGCTATTTCAAATGCGACTCCAGACTCCAACATTTCATCAATCTGTTGTTTTCTTGGTTTGCCTCCAAAATCCCCCTTTGTTTTTCCTGCAGATCCTCTAATGGTATACCCACATTTCGAACAGGACCAAGTCGCCATAAGAGTAATTGTGACATCACCATTTTTATCTGGCATTGGTGCAACCATTGTCCACTCTTTTCCTCTTGTATTTTTATCCTCTTCACTCCCTATTTCAAATGTATTCTCACATTTCTTACACTTAATCGGTTTTTGTTTTCTTGCCATGAAACTCTATCAATCTTTATACATATAAATTCCTCTTTTTATTATTATATTACTTCTGAATGGATTAAAATATTTTTTCCATAATGAACGAATATAAAGAATAATTAATATATGCTGATTTAGATGTACAATTGTGAGTAGCGAACCATTTAGTCCACTTTTATCAGCAGGTTTTCAAACTTTCTTCATGTGGCTTTTCAGCATAGGTGCACTTTTAAGTATTATATGGTTTCTAACATATATTAATAGTAGTAAAAATAGAGATACAAGGACATTATTTTCAGCTTTGATGATTACAACTTTAACCTCTGCATTAGCACTCACTATGATTGTAGTTGAATATAGTTTATTTAGTTAATCGTTGCAACAATTTCTTTAAATTTCTCTAATGCTTTATTTGTTGAACCCGCGTTTCTTAAGGTCATAATTCCTGTATCCAATAAACTAATTTTCACATTATCAAATTCAAAGGAAATGAATTTTTTGCCATCTTTTTGAACCTGGAATGTTTTTGTAATAATTTTTTTTACTGACTCGAAATCCCAATCAATACTCCATGTCGGATCTAAAATTTTTGTATCCCTCCCACATAATGATGTAACTAAAATTTCTCCATAATCTTTTATATATCTCATACCTTTTTTTGTTTCTCCCTTTTTCCCATGATCTAAGTCATCATTCTCATGCTTATTACAGACTCTGCAATTAATATTCATTTCAATTTTAATTTTATCAAAACTTAAATCAGTCAGTGATATTATTAACATTTCATCATTCAAATTGCTATATTCATTTTTTGTTACATAATTAATAACTTCTGAAACTTGAATAGAAGCAGCAATTGATAAAATTGAGGGATGCACACCTAATTTTTCACAACTTTGATCGTTATCATCTCCAATTTCTCCTACTATACAAATCAGACAAGGATTTCCATCACTATGATCGAAAACCATTATATTTGCTGCTTCACCTACTGCTCCACAAAATACATATGGTATTTTCATACTTCTTGCCACCTGAAACAATGCTTTTCTAGAAGAGAATTTATCTAAGCCATCTACCACAATATCAATGTCCTCAAGTAATGCAATTGAACTCAAAGCATCTACTCGGGTATTATGTTCATCAATTATTATATATGGATTTCTAGTTTTCAATTTTTTACTAGCAACTTCAACTTTTGCTTCATTTATCTCACTTTCGTCATATAACTTCTGTCTGGGTAAATTAGACATCTCTATCACATCATAATCTACTATACGTAAATACCCCACTCCAACTGATGCTAATAATTCTGAACTTATCGTCCCTAAGCCTCCCATGCCTGCAATTAATATTCTACTTTTTGCTAGTCTCTCTTGACCCTTTTTGCCTATACTTTTTAATGGAAAATGTCTTGAATATCTCTCATTGTAATTCTCCATCATAATAATCTAAAATTCTTATTTTATAACATAAATCATAATTTCTGATTTTTTGGATTAATTTTCATTCCATCTTCAGTCAATATTAATGGGTGAATAATCTCATTTCTCATTTCAATCGTACTTTCACCAACATGACTTAAATAAACAAATTTATTTTTTGGAATATCATGATTTAACAAATCTAATACATTTGTATGATGTGGTATTCTATTTCTACCGGAGCTAGCTTCTGTTATAGTAAAATCAGCCATTAGCATTTCATCGAATATATTTGGAATAAAACCTGTGTCACCAGTATATCCTAACTTCACATCATCTAATGTAATTCTCTGCATTCTTGCATTTCCCTCATGGTCTGCCTTAAATGTTTCAAGTTTACCCTGTTCAAATTTTTTTATTTTATCTGGTCCTACCTCCTCAAAAATATATAATTTTTCCATATGACTCAAAACCTCTGGGTTATAAAATCTTTTAATATAATCAATCACTAGATTCTTTAGCCCTTTAGGTCCAAAAACTTCTATTGGTTCTTCTTTTTTCAAGACATAAAAATCTTCTAAAACAAATTGTGGTAACCCCAAACAATGATCTGGATGGAGATGTGATATGAAAATCATGTTTATATCTGAAATATTTTTTCCAATTGATCTTAATCCTGACATTGCATCATAACCCGCATCTATCATTAAACTTGAAGATCCTTCCCAATAATAATGAGATCTTCTTCTACCACCATGACCAAAAGCATTGCCAGTTCCTAAAAAATAGAAATCCATAGTTTAATATTACTTCTAATCATAATAATTTATCCTTAAATAATTGAAAAATTATGATCGAAATTTATTTTCAAGGAGTAAATAATTAGTAATGATTATAATTAACTTTTCTTTCAATAAGATAATGGCACAACCAACTGTATTTACAACCTTTTTAGTATTGATTTTATTTGTCCCAGCTACCTATTTATTATTAAAATCTAAAATGCAATCCAAATTAATCATTTCAATATCTAATGTATTTATTGGTGGGTCTGTATGGTCATTTTTGTCATTTATACAATATCTTATATTTATTTTATTTGATATTTTTACTGATTTCCAATTTGCAAATGAAATTACTCACTATAGTTTCGTGTTAGTTCAAAATAATTCAAGAACTATTCTTTTTTGGTATTTATTCATATTTGCATTAATCAGCCAAATTATACTCCATAAATATACTTCATTAATGGGAACTGAATTGACATCCTCCTCATATGGGATGTATGGACTTGGTTGGGGGATTTCAGAATTCATTCAACGGTTTTTATTTTTCACTCCTAACAATGGATCTCTAATTTTATATTTTGTTTTATATTGTTTAATAATCAATACATTATTGGGTTTGATTATGATTAGAGTAACAGAAAACTCAAAATTTATTATGTTTAATACTATACTGAAGTTTTTTGCTGAATTAGGGTTGCATGGTGAAATAGGTTACTCAGACTCAATCGAAATTATATCTTTATCCAATTTGTATTTAATGTTATTATTAGTCAGTGCAATTGGTATATTATCATTAATAACTCGTCGTTTTCCTCTTAAGGAAGATTAATTATTGATTTAATTATTCTAAATAAAAAAATATAATTTATTAATTTTCAGTAAATATCTCAAATACCAATGGATAAAGACAAAAAATTATTTTTTATTAGTATATTGTTAACCTTATTTATTGCTATTATAGGTTATTCAACGCAATATATTTTTTTCAGATCTTATTTCACATCTATATCCTCCCAGAATTCATTATTATTCAGATTAGTAAGAATGGTTTTTGGATATTTGCTTATAACTTTTTTTTATATACGATTATCTAAAAAATCTATAATTAATTATGGCTTTAAAATTAATAACCGTCAAGACTTCACATTATCAATGATATTGGGCATTTTAACTTATTTAGTCCCCTCCTACTATTTTATTCAAAATTCAATTTTTGTTTCTCAATGGTATGGTAAAGAATCGCACGTAGTTTTTTTATCTTTCATTTATATCTCCATTATGGCTGCTATTACTGATTTCTGGACAAGAGGCTATATACTGCTTCAACTTGATGATTTTTATGGTTCCAAAATTGCCATATTAGGTCAAAATTTAATTTGGTTTTTTATTCATTTATATGAAATCGATTTGCTCACTCCATATATTGGTCTTTTTAACAGTATCCTATTAACATTATTCTTAGGAATAGCAGGAGACCTGATTGTACTAAAATATAGAAATGTCACTGGATTAATTTTTGGTCATATTTTCCTTAATTTATTTATTATACTCAAGGGTTTAAATTTTATTTAATATATGCATTATAAGTATAATAAATTTAATGGATGTAATTTTCCTTGAAACAATTCAATTTACCTAACAATTACATGGTTTTATTATGTAAGTTTAACTCAACCAAACATAGTTTCAATTTATTAATTTATCCAATTAAAAAAGAAATAGATAAACTTAGTCCAGTTCATCGAGGTAAAGTAACCTTCACCTATGAAAATAAAATATTTCGTCCATATAAATTTGAACAAATTTCAGGTAATAGCTATCATTTTTTAAAACCAAAATTACTAGAGTCAATTTTATATAATTCAAAACTAAATTTAATTTTATCCTATGATAAACCAAATAATTTAGATGATTACTTACAATATTTTAGCAAAAAAAAATTAGCTCCTCCAAAGTCTATGTCAGTTTGTATAATCTGCCTATCAGATACATTGAAGTTAACTCGACTACACGAGCATAATACATATTATTCATATCGAAAAACTATCTGTTTAAGCTGTGCTACCGAAGAAATACAAGAAGAATACAAAAAGAGAGGTATCCCAATTACTAAATCCGCATATAATTATTATACCAAATTATTACGTAAAGTAAAATCAATAAATAGCGTCACTGAAAACATATGGAATCCGCTTAATTCAATTAATGATCCTAAAAGAACCATGTTTGATGTGATCCCTGCAGATACAAACCTTTCAAAAATTCCATTGCATACAATGCAGAACAATAAAGTAAATACACCATCTATTTCAAAAATGATAAATCTATACTCCAAAATTGGTATCAACTCATTATTACCTCTTCAAAAATTAGCAATTGATAATGGATTATTTGATAATAAAAATCTCTTAATTATTGCAGGTACTTCAGCTGGTAAAACATTTGTCGCTGAATTAGCAGGTATAAAAAATTGGTTAGATACAAAAAGAAAATTTATTTTCCTAACTCCATTAGTTGCACTATCTAATCAAAAATATGAATTATTCAAAAATCGTTATTCTTCAATAGGTGCAAAGGTAACCCTTCGTGTTGGGATGAGTAAAATTGATGATGAAAGTAAATCCATTAAAGGTTTAAATCGAAATTTTTTGAATGGAGATATTATTGTCGCAACTTATGAGGCATTAGATTGGATTTTACGAAGTGGTACTTGGAAAAATATGGGTGAAGTGGGTACAATTGTTATTGATGAATTTCAATTATTATCTGATCCAGAAAGAGGTCCCGAATTAGATGGTATTATTGCAAGATGCAAGTCTCTTTATCAAGATGCTCAAATTATAGGTTTATCAGCCACAATCGGCAATCCAAAAGAAATATCTAATGCGTTCGATTTTGAATTATTAGAATATATGGATCGTCCAATACCACTAGAAAGACATTTAATCATGCCTAATAATGAAACAGAGCGCATAGAAATAATTAAAAATTTAGTATTAAATGAAATAAAAAATGTTTCATCAAAAGGCCATAAGGGTCAATCATTGATATTTACAAATTCTCGTGTAAGAGTCCAAGAATTATCATCACTCCTAAAAACTACCGGACTAAAAATATCACATTACCATGCTGGTTTAACTTATTCGCAAAGAAAAACAGTAGAAGAGAATTTTGAGTCAGGATTAATTGATGCAGTTACTACCACCGCTGCGTTAGGTGCGGGTGCGGATTTTCCTGTTTCTCAAGTAATTTTTGAAAAACCTGCTATGGGTGCACGATGGATCACCAATGCAGAATATCACCAAATGTCGGGAAGGGCTGGTAGATTTGGTATGCACGATCGAGGAAAATCAATATTAATTTCAACACCAGGAGAAAGAATATATTCCAGTCAAATTAAGACCGAAGAACAAATTAGTTTTGAATTATTAACTGGGAATATCGAACCAATCGATGGAGCAGTAGATTTAGAGACCGAAGCGGATCAATTACTCGCATTTGTCTCTTCAAAAAATCCAGTTTCATACAACCAAATAGAACAATACTATGATCTATTATTTTATAACTCTGGGAAACTAAACTCAATAATCAGTTCATTAATAAAAAAAGGTCTTATTATATTGGATAGTGAAAAATGGTTCATTACTCCCTTAGGTAGATCTATAACTTCGAGTTTTCTAAATCCAACATTTGGTTATCAAATCGCATTAAAAACAAAAAATTTTGATGTCAAAGATATCGCATGTGAAATATCTCCCATTAATTCAGTTCATATATACAGGTCAATTCACTCCAGATTGGAACAAAGTATGAAAACTCATCTCAGCACACGTTTTCTAAGTGACTCTATTTTAGATATCATCACTGGTAATGTGAAAATAAATAAACTACAAACTAATGTAGTCAGTAAAATTAAAACATGGAATAAATTATTTTTCGATTGTAAATGCAAAGAAAATCCCTATTGTATACATCCTCAACTAAAATTATCTAAATTAATTTTGAATATGAGGTTAGACGGACTCAAAATTTATCAAATTATAGATCTCCTTACCAAAAAATATGGTTTATTTGTTTATACGGGTGATCTCTATAGCTGGTTTGATGAATTAATTCATGCTACTAGATCAATATCAAGAATCGCAAGTGCTCTTCAACAACAAAAAATTAAATCCAACTCTGATGCCTTAGCCTTGAAAATTGAAAAATCGTAATTAAATTTTTTTTAATAATAATGCTAAAAATGTACAAAATATAGTTAACTCATCAATTATTTTCAAATAATCATTAGTATGTTCTTGAATTAAATATTCTCTTAAATCTCTAATCGAATTTAATCCATCATTGGTAAAAATTGATCCATTTGAAATTATTTCTTTTGCTTTTTGCCTAATCTTAGATGCTTTGTTTCTTCCGTATTTTTGATATATTGAACTATCATAAAATTCAGCCATCAATAAAATATGAATTTGGATGATTATCTCAGATTCTGTTTTCTTTAATTTTAACATTTCATCAATTTCAGGTATTATTATTTGAAACATATAATCATAATTGTTCATTAAAACTTTGAAAATTGTATTATTCTCAGCCTCTCTTTCATAAAATATTTTTAGATTTGTCTCTGTTTCTAGTAAAATTTCTATTGTTTCTTCTTTTGATTGTGTAATATTTAATATATCAAATTTATCCCCATTTTTGTTCTCTGCCAACCATTTATACAAATTCACTGTATCCTCTGGTGTTGAGTTTTCTAAAAACATCATTGTGATGTCTGAAATATGATCTAAACTAATATCATAATTTTTATCATTACTTTCTGAAATAATATATCCAAATGCCATCGCTAAATTACTCATCAATAATAGTCTGCCGAAGTTTTGATCACTGTTTAAATTATAATCCTTATTTTTATCTAATGTCTCACTTATTATCCATCCTAAATCTATTTCATCTATATCAATTAATCCTTTTTCGACCATAATACCTCTTGAGGCAAGGTCGAAAATGGGTTTATACAAAATTGTTGCGCCTTTGAGATAACCCAATTTATCATCAATATTTTTCTTCAATAAATCTAAACCTGGTTTATCTACTCCCAATTGTATTACACTTGCAATATTTGCACAACTTGCCACCCAATTTGCAATATCTTCTGAGGAAATTATCTTTTTATTATCAATATTGTCATTATTAATTGATATAAAACTCACCCTCTTCATAAATAATGTCAAATGATTTTGAAATCAATTTTACTGTTTTTTTATCATTCGTATATATTCCATAATAATCTAAATCTTGACTTCTCTCATTTTTGAAACCAAATGAAGTATAAATCATTATTTTACTGTCTACAATCATAAATATTGTCGAAAATTCATCTTTACTCACTTTCAATTCAACATTTTTATTTAATTTATTAGCTACCTCTTTTTCATACTTATCATTTATTCCTCTTAAGGTAGTTATCACTCTGATAGTGATCTTATCAGATAATTCATTAATTTTTTCAATCAAACCTCGATGTTGTAATTCAATTAATGTATCTATTCCTATGAAAATAGAATCTTTTGCGGAGTTTAATGAATTTAATAGATAACTAGACAATTCTTGCTTTCCATGTATGGTATATAGTATTGGTGTATCTGTATCTTGTTTTCTTTCTTTTAACTCATCCAATGCATTAATCGCGATTTCAATTTTATCTAAAAATCTAGTTTTTGTCTCATTTAGTACCAACAAAGGATCCTTGGCTTCAAATTTTGTTGTTGCCCCAATAGCTTCAACTACATGAACAAATCCTCTCTCTGCTAATCTACCTAAAATTTGATAAACTCTATTTGGAGGTACATTACTATTTTTAGCAATTTTACTTGCTGTTGCAACTCCTAATTGCACTAATGTGGAATATGTTTTTGACTCATATTCAGACCACCCTAAGTCCATTAATGCATCTTTAGCTTTATCTAATTCTGTCAACTCATACTATAATTAATTTAAAATTATAAATTAATTATGATATTACTATGTCGATTATTTTATCAAATTGAAAATGATCTTGTAAGCTGGTGAAATTTTATATTTATATTTTAATAACCGACAAAATAAACACTTTAGAAATTTCAAGCCATGATCCCCCCATTTTTATATTTTAATCATTTTCTGATTTTACAGGATATATCCTTACGATACTAGTAACTTGATTGAAACCTATAGTTTTAAATTAATTAATTCTCGCGATAAGTTAGATAAAACACCTAGTTGAATTTGGTGACAGTTAAATGAAATCTAATAGCATCTTTACTTACAGTTTAATCTTAATGATTTTATTATCTTTATCATATACTACCACTATAAGTAGCGAAAATAATGATAAAGATTTATCATTTCAAAAAATTTCTAATCAAGATATAACTGATATAACTGATAATTATTCACCAATACTAGAATCAGTCTTATATCAAAATGATAGCACTTTAGAAATACTAAGAGAAAGAAATGAAACTATTGGAGAAGGTGGGATTTATGAAGTTCAAGAAGACTCAACAGTTAAATTTTCATATGTAGTTGCTTTACAAAATATTACTGAATTTGACTCTAGTAATTATGATTTTAAATTATTCGCAGACCTTCCAGTCATTAATGATAATACATCTATATTTTATAATGGGAATGTATCAACTGAACTTTCTTTAACCAACACAAGTTTAACTTTAGACTTGGACTATACAAATACAAATAGTACATCATTAAATTATACACATCCAATTTCAGGTTCAATACTACCTAATGCTACTTTGTACTTTTTTGAAACTACTGAATTAAATGTCTCTGTCAGTCATCTTCCTTTTTATGTAGCCGATATTAATGAGGGATCCACCTTATCCGAAATTTTAGATGACAAACCATTGAACCTATTAACTACTCAACAATACTACACCACTGAATCGCAAGATGATTTTTATGTACAAACAGAATTAGTTAACCTAACTGGTTCATTATTTTCATTTAAGGCAGGCGATGCTTTAGGAATAAATTACAACATAAATGAAGGATCTTCTGAAAATGAAAATTTCACATTAATTGTAGGTGGCGCAAATAGTACCGGTTTAATCACATTATTAGATTATGAACCAGGAACAACTATTAATTGGGAAAGTGTATTTTACACCACTGATACTCTTGTAAATCTTACTCGTACTATCTCAGGATTAGATAAAAAATCTGTTGAGGTAGGTGATGGGTCCCCCTCAATAGATATCGATATTAATCCTAATCACGCAAATAGTTACATATCAGGTAATTCAATCTATTCATCTAATGATACGATAACATTTACTGTAACAGCTAATGTTCCAAAAGGTAATATTACCTCAGTCACAATTGATGCACAGGACAGTAATACAATTAACACAAACTTTTCACCCGTAAATGGATCTCTTCAAGATATTGATTTAATACAAAATGTTGTATTTGATAATCAAGGACAATTCAACGTCACCATTGAGGCAATAACAGATAAAGAATTTAATGTAAATAGTACATTCATTGTTTATGTAGATCAAACTGCACCAAGTATACAAAAATTAGAAGCACCCGATGAAATAAATTCAAATGATGGTTTGGTTAATTTTAATTTTACATTCTCCGATGAAAATTCTGGTGTATTCTTAGCAATTCTTGACTTAGGTAATGGCCAAAGCATAGAGGTAACAAATCAAAATTCAATAGAATATAGGTATAAAACTAGTGGTGTATATCAATATGAGTTAATAATCACAGATTTTGCTGGGAACCAAGTTTCACAAACTGGAGTCCTCGCATTAACATTCAATTCTGGTTTAGAAGATGACTCTGCATCATCATTTGGAGTTTTCATTTTCTTTATTGTATTTATTGCATTGATCACATCATGGGTATGGGGCCCTAAATTATCTGAAAATTTTTCATTTGATACAATAAAAAATCTATTCAATAAAAAATAATTTTTTACTTTTACATCAAACTAATTGAATTCATATTTGTCTTATGATCTCGTGGTCTAGGGGCTATGACGCCTGCCTCACACGCAGGAGATCGCCGGTTCAATTCCGGCCGGGATCATTTTTTCAAATTAGCAATATATTTTCATTCAATTGACTCAAAGAGTACCATATAATTTTACACCTATCCTTATTTATAAAAATCAATAATATTGAATGAAAATATACATGTCGAACGTAGAATTATTTGATACCAATTATACCAATATGGACAAGTTGATCGAGCTTTCACAATCATTAAATGAACCAAAATGGCTTCTTGAAAGAAGAAAAAATGCTTATCACACATATCAAGAATTACCATATGACAAAGATCATTTATTTTATAAATATACTACATTTAAAGATTTTAATCCTAACTCCCTAACACATAATTGGAAATATAATGGAGAAGGAAATCATGAACTTCTTAAAACCTATGAGCAAAATTTAAAACCATTTATGGTTGAGACTACTAATACACTTCAATCTTCATTACCCGAAGATCTACAAAAACTAGGTGTATTTTTTGATACTCTTCATAATTTAATCAAAATTGATGAAGTAAAAGCCAAAAAAATAATCTCAATGGTTGACAAGTCAACAAGTAAATTCGATAAATTAGGATCTTTATCAAGAGCTTTTGCTGTTAATATAATTGTGTTGTATGTTCCCAAAAATGTAATAATTACTGAAATCATAGGAAAAATTACTCAGATTAATAACTCTACAACCGCAAATTTTGGAGAATTTATCGCAATTTTTGAAGACGGCTCTCAAGCGACTTATTATAATATTTATAATGATAATTCCAGTGATAATAATGCAAAACTATACTCTATTATTGAAACTGTAATTGTTGGTGATAATGCAAGGGTGAAATCATTTCAATTACAAGATTTCAATCCTTCTGCTGTATTTTTATTATCAAAGTACTCCGAAATTAATCGTTATGGTGTATATCGTAATTTATCACATCTACAAGGTGGACATTTATCTCGTCAAAATAGTTTTATTGATCTTATTGGTGATAATGCTGAAGGATATGATCTATTCACCATGTTTGGACAAAATAAACAACGATTTGATGTAAAAAGTGAATTAAAACATACTGCAAAATCTACAATCGGTCAAACTCATGCAAGACAAGTCATGATGGACAAATCCGAAGCTGTATTAAGGGGTTTAATTGTCATACCTGAATCAGGTTATGATGCTGACTCATGGCTTACCACTGCCGGTATGACAGTTGGACAAGGTAAAGTCAATTCTATACCCGCTCTTCAGATAGATCAAAATGAAGTTGCTGCAGCTCATGCTGCATCAGTGGAGCCTTTGAATGAAGAATTAGTGTTTTACTTAAAGGCTAGAGGGGTCAATGAAAAAGAAGCAAGAGAGATGCTAATCAAAGGTTATTTTGAATACGTCTTTAAACTATTTAATGATATTAATTCAATAGAAATTTTAAGAGATAGTTTAAACTTAAAATGGGATTTATCCCTGTGATTCATATGACTGAGTTAGTTAAAGTAGGAAATATATCTGATTTTAAAGAAAATGAATTAACTTCTTTTAATGTAGAAGGTATAGAACTAATGGGTACCATAATAGATGGTCAATATCATGTCACTTCAAGAATTTGTTCACATAAATATTTTGATTTAACAAAAGGTCATTATGCTGATGGTTTTGTTACATGCACACTACATACATCTATATTTAACATAGAGTCAGGTGATGCATTAAATCCTCCAGCGACAGAAAATATAGAAATATATCAAACAGTAATAGAAAATGATTTTGTGTATATTAATATCACATAGCCCAATTCATAATCTTATCCTTAAAACTATATTACAAAATATTCATAACAATTTAATAACTTCTAAATTATAAAACATATTATGGAAATGGTTGATCTTTTTTGTGGAGGTGGAGGTAGTTCATCAGGTTTCCATCAAGCTGGTTTTGAAACAAAATATGCGATTGACAATAAATGGCATACAACTCAAACATTTAATGCAAATTTCGGTAATATTGCACATCAAAGAGATATCTCTACATTAAGGTCAGAAGTAATACTTCAAGAATTTAAAAAGAGGCCTACTTTGGTCACCTCATCCCCCCCATGTGAACCATTCACACCTACAAATCATAAAAGAATAAAGAATACATATAATCGTCTTTTTGATGACGAAACAGGTCGTTTAACTCTTCATGCATTAAGATTAATTTCAAATATAGATCCTGAATTTTGGATACTTGAAAATGTAAAAGGAATGATTGAAGGAGAAAATAAACAGATCTTAAGAGAACAAATTATTGATCTTGGCCTTGGTAATCCATATTTCAACATAGTTCATGCTAAAGATTGGGGAGTACCATCAAATAGAACTAGAGTCATAATTTCTAATATAAAATTAACTTCTCCAAAAATGAAATATCTTAGCGTTAATGATGCCATAGGTAATCTCCCAGATCCAAAATATCCAAATAATTTGAAAAATCATGATTTTATACCGATCCCTCATAAATATGAAAAAGATATGATTACACAAAAACCAGGAGAAGGACTTGTTTTTTTTTATGGTGCAAAGCAAGATTATCAAAATTATATTCGATTAAAATCAAATGACACTGCTCCAGTGGTTATGGGAAAATCTCGTTTCATTCATCCATTCTTTGATCGTTTATTAACTGTATTTGAACAAGGACGATTGATGACCTTTCCGGATGATTATAGTTATGTAGGATCAATTGAACAAATTTTTGATATTATTGGTGAAGCAATTCCTCCTAAAATTACTAAAGAAATTGGATTACAAATTATCAAAAATCAATAGCTTTTGCTCTCATAATATTTTGATATATTACTATTGGCAAGACAGGTAATAAACTAAAACCAACAATGAATAGCATAAGTGCAGAATATATCCCATCTAATATAATGTTTAAACTAAATACGATTAATAAAACTCCTACAATACATGAAATGATCGATATTAAATATGTGTTCTCCTTATAATTCCAATCTCCTTTTGATGAATTAGGGCCTCTTAGTCCAATTAATCCCAATATTGTACCTTTACAAATTAAAATTATTGTTGATAAACCTATTATCAAATATTTTACTAAGATATAAATACGAATCCTGGTCAATTCATCATTTTTCTCGATCAAAGTCAAATTTATTAATGCTAAATAGACTATCGTTGGTATAATCGGAATCAGAATTAATGATGAAAAACCAAAAATAGTCATTCTTGGAGGATCTATCCTCTCTAAAAATAATGGGATAAATGAAAATGAATAGATATAATACATAAATATTGATGGTGTTATGGCAAATAATGAAAGTATATTTAATTTCTGACCTAAATTCAATTTTTTACTTTTAATCACACTCATCCATTGTGTCTTTAATACTTGAGCTCCTCCATGGCTCCATCGCCATAATTGAGAAATATGTTCTTCAAATGTATTTGGGACTGTGCCATATGAACCATAAAAATTAACAAACAATCCACTGCGACCATTTACCAACAATTTAGTTGCCAATGCTACATCTTCTGTGAATGTATTTTCGGGAAATCCACCTACACTTTCAATAGCCTCTCTTCTAAAACATGCAGTTGAACCCGCAAACATAACCGTACCGGTATTTTGTTTAATTTTCTGTAATATTTCAAAGTAGATTATATACAACAAAGACGCCCAATTCATATAATATTTATTGTAATTTCCAAATTGTTTCTTTGCTTGGACGAATGATTTATTTGGGTTTTGTATTAAAACTTTAATCATTTTTTCTAAAATGTCAGGTTTTGGTATGTGATCATAATCAAAAAACGCTACATATTCAGAATTAGTTTCATTTAATAATAAATTCAAAATTCCTGCTTTATACATTTTGTTTAAAGGGTTATAATAATAATTTGCACTATATTCTACAGCTAATTCTTTGTAAATATTTGATAATTTATCATCAGGAGTATCATCTGCTAAATAAATATTTAATTTTTCATTTGGATAGTTTGTATTATTAAATCCCACAAGAGTTTTTTTTAATATTTCTGGCTCAACGTATCTGATCGCAATCATAACATCAATTTCAGGATAATCGTCAATTTGATCTGCCAATTTAGGATCTTCATAATTATTATAATTTGATATGGTCCATAAAAAAATACTTGACTGAAAAATAATGAAAACTTCAATTAAAAATTGAATTACTATTATTGTATAAAATTGAATTACATTTCTACTGTTAAGTTCCGATAAAAAACCCATCAGATGGACTATCAAAAATAAGATTAATAATAAAGAAATAAATTTATATTTTAAATTCATACCAATTTTCTTTATCAAATTCTTAAGACTCCATTTTTCTCAGATAATATAATCTAATTAAAAGATTGTTTGTAATTAAGATTATTTATATTTTTAATGAATTAGTTAAGATTATTTTACTCTATTGAAAGTTACGTATTGTATATTTTTTGGCGTATGATCTATTTCTCCAATCTTTGCTCCAGCAATTAGTTTTATTGACTTTTGATTTGCTAAATTTAGTAATCTATTAGATATTACTCCATCAACTACTAATGTTGCAATTTGATTTTCATAATTATTCAATTCTTCAAATACATTCTCAGTAGAAACTGTCAACTGTGTGCCATGATTTTCATCCATAAATACTGCAGACATTGTTTGTTTAACACCATCAATAATATTTTTGATTTCCTCAGGAACTTCAATCATATTATGACGTTTTGTTCTGCGATCAGATCGTTTATCTCTTCCTCTTTCTCGAAAATTTGATTTTCTATCTCTTTTATCTCGAGTTCTAAGTTTTCTATCAGATCTTTCTCTAAATCTTGACTTTTTGAAATCTCTACTTCTTCGGTCATATTTTGAGTGGCGATCATCTTCTCTGCGATCATCACGATCTCTGGCTTTATCAAGATATTTCCATCGATTATTCTTTCTCAAGAAATCAACAACTGAATATCTCTCTGAAATAAAATCAGAATCTATTACTTCTACTTTATTTTCAAGAGCTTTAGTTATTTTCTTCATAGAAAGATGTTCTATTTCAAAACCTTTCGGGGCCCTTGCAACAAACTCTATTTGAGTGTTTAGTAAAAGTTCTTTTAGTATCATATCCCCGCCTCTATCTCCATCTAATAAAGCAGTGACCTCTCTATTTTTACATAAATTAATCACTGTATCTGGCACATTAGTTCCTCCTAATGCTATAGTATTTTCAATTCCCATTTTTAAAAGGTTGGCAACATCTGCTCTACCTTCAACGAGAATTAATTGATCACTATGATATACACCTTGACCAGCTGAGAGTTTCTCATATCCAAATGATACAATTCTACCTCTTTTAGCTTCTTTTTCAACGATTTTTGAAATATTCATTCCATCATTTTGGTCTTCAATATTCCATTTTTTCATGATTTCAGCGGCTCTTTTTGTGATACTTTCTAACTTGTATTTTCTTACATCAACAATGTTATCTAAAATAATACTGCATCCACAAGCACCGACTCGGTCAACCGACTCAATAGTTGCAGCAATAATTGCAGTCTCAATTTTGTTTAAGCTCGAGGGTATTTCTAAAGTCCCCTTAGTAGCTCCTGAAACATTTGTGACGTTTAAATCAATTCGACCAATCCGACCTGTTCTTTGTAGGTGTTTTAATTCCATATCTTGATCTAATAGTCCCTCAGTTTGTCCAAACAAGGCACCAACTATGTCCGATTTGTCTACTACGCCGTCAATCTCAATACGGGCTTTCAATAAATATTTGATGCTTTCATCACTATATTTTACATTTCCCATTTTGAAATTACTTCCTAATACTCTAATGATTTACTTATTTTTAAAAAATAAACTATCAAATTGAGTATTATAATTTGATTATAATTTGAGTATTAAAAAAGCTTAACTTTACATTCCATTTTTTAAGATTATACAATTCACTGTAATTCAAAAATTAATGGTACATGATAATGATTTAACTTCAATTCATAAATAATACAATTTCATTGAAGCCGCCCAAATTGCATCATAATCATATACCTGCATCATCTTATTTTGCACTTTTCATCATTGATAATTAATCTCAGAAAGTCCTCGATAAGATAAATTTAGAATATATTACTCATAATTATACATTTTTTATTAAAACATTAAATTACGGTTTAGTCTTTTCTTTTAGGTCTCAAATTAGTAGATCTGCATCTTTTCTTTCTACATCTTCTTGCATTTTTTGGATTTCTCGCATAACATTTTCTACATACCCAGACTTCTGTAAGTACTGATCTTGCAATTAATCTGTGTTCAGGATTTGCTACTGGCATATTCTTTTCCTAATCACACTAAAAAATCCCTTTATTAAAAGTGATATGAATGTGACGTTAACATATCATTCAATATTTAATTTAATCATAAAATTCATCTCATGTTTTATAATTGATATAATTCTACTTGGGAAATTAATGGATATACATCTCATATTTTTTAGGATAGAATAAACATATAGAATTATAATATGGCTGCATCACATGATCACATTTTCCGTGCTTACGATGTAAGAGGGATATTCAATAAAGACTTAGATGTTTCTATTATGCAAAAAATAGGGATTGCATTTGGTACATATATGAAACAAAAAAATGGTATTACAATCACATTAGGGGGTGACATTAGAGCATCAACCAATATTCTTCAACATGCATTCTTATCTGGCATACTTACCACCGGAGTTAATTGTGAATTAGTCAAAGAGTCTCCATTAGGGATCACATTATTTAACTCTTTCAACAAAAATTACATTGCATCTGCTTTCATTACGGCATCACACTTGCCCCCAGATTGGAATGGGATCAAATTTTATTGGGGTGAGGGCATTGGTTTTTCACCAGAAGAAAATGAAGAGTTATATCAAATTTATAAAAAAAATCTTTTTGAACAAACGGATGTATTCAATTTGGGTTCCTACAAAATAATTGATCCATATTCAGATTATGTTTCATACCTGAAAACAAAATTTAATTTTCAAAAAAATTATAATATTGCAATTGATTGTGGCAATGGTGCAACTTCATTGGTTATACCCGAATTATATGAAGAACTTGGTTTTGATGTATCACATATTTTCTCAGAACCTGATCATAATTTTCCAAATAGAACCTCTGAACCTACTGAAGAATCATTAAGTCAATTATCAACTTTCGTAAAAGACTCAAATGTCTTGTTTGGAGCTGGTTTTGATGGAGATGGAGATCGTTGTGTTTTTACTGATGAAAATGGTATTGTTATTTCATCTGATATTTATGGATTAATCATCTCAGAATATCTTATACAAACACAGTCCGAAAAAAATATTTTGATCAATATGGAATGTTCTCTATCAATGGAGGATTATTTAAAATCAATAGGTGCTAATCCCTCAAGAATAAAAGTAGGTCATTCATTTTTATCATTAGAGGCGAAAAATCAAAATGCAATATGGGGTATTGAGTCATCAGGACATGCAATTTATCCTAATGTATTCTTATTTGATGATGCATTAATTCTACCCTTGATGTTAGTAAATGCATTGGAATATTTTAATTTACCACTTTCAAAATTATTAGAAAGATATCCTCCAAGTATAAAGAAACGTTATGACTTAAAATGTGATGATAAATATAAATTTCAACGCATAAAGGATGTAATACAATATCTTGATAACAAAGATGGATATTTGAATACATTAGATGGGGTGGCTTTAACGAATGATAATGGTCGAATCTTAGTCAGAGCATCTAATACTTCTCCCAAGGTAAGGATCACTATTGAAGCACTAAATCAGCAAAATTATGATATAATCGAAAGAGAATATCTCAATGATTTAACTGACATCATACAAATCTAATTTATATGATTTTTATCATTAAACCATCAGTATCATTATCAATGAAAAGTAATATGCTAATTTGTGCGTGATCAAGATGGTCTTTACTTTGCAACTTCGGGAATAAGAGGAAAATCAAATTTAGAAATATCACCTGAACTTGCACTAAGAGTAGGACGAGCTGTAGCTAATTGGTTAATTGATGATAAAAATAGCTCACATAATGTTTATGTAGGATTTGATAACAGACGTAATTCAATTTCAATTGCCAATGTCATAATTGCAGCACTTACATCATCAGGTATCAATGTTACTACATTTTCTGACCCAATTCCAACTCCCTTACTAATATTCTCTATTCTAAATTCAAAATCAGATGCAGGCATCATGGTTACCGGATCTCATTTACCAAAAGATGACAATGGAATTATATTATTTGATGAAACAGGTAATTATTTTAAAGGCATATTAGAAGAACCCCCCTCATCCATAGTTCCATGGAGTGAATTAGGTGTTGTTAACTATAATCAAGAGATGATTAAAAATTATAAAAATCATATTGCCAATTATATACAATCCAAGAAACTCTCTCCTCTATCGTGGTCCGTGGTAATTGATACTGCACATGGACCTATGGGATTGTATTTTTTGGATGTTATCACTCAATTGTACTCAAACTTCAAGTCAATCAATTATGAAATGGATGATACTTTTCCAGGCCGTTTATCAGAACCCACGCCTAAAAATTTAATTGACACAAATCGCTTTTTACAAATAAATAAATTAGATTTAGGTATTGCAACTGACATGGATGGTGATCGAGTTATATTTATCACTGATAAAGGTGAAATATTAACTGGAGATTATATAGGTGCAGTTTTAGCCATTAATTTTTGGAAAAAGTATCCATCACAAACAATAGTAGTTCCCATTAATACCTCTGCTATCATAAATATAATCGCAGATGAATTGGGTGGTAAAATAGAGTATTGTAAAGTTGGTCCTCCTTCAATTGTTAGTAAAATGCGAGAAATAAATTCTCAGTTTGGATTTGAAGAAACAGGGAAATATTTTTTTGGTAATGATTATGTCTACCCCGACTCACTAATTTCTGTAATTGAATTGACATCATTTCTATCTGAACAAAATAAAAAATTAAGTTCAATAGTTTCTGAGATGCCTAAATTATATAGTCTTAAGACAAAAATAAATTGTGATCGAAAAAATAGTGAAAACATCATGAATGATATAAAAAATAGTATTTCTAATTATTTTAATGGTAAATTTGAATTAATAACAATGGATGGGCTACGTATCAACTTTTCTGACAATTCATGGCTACTTATTAGACCCTCAGGAACTGAAAATTATATCCGAGTTTTTTCAGAGCATAATGATAAAGACAAAAATGAAAAATTAAATCAGTTAGGTCAAAAAATAGTAACTGATCATATTTCATCATAACCCTTCTAATTAAGTACCTACTAGAAGAAAGTATACTATTAAAAAAAGTAATTCATAAAATGCAATTAATGCAAATACTATTTTCCAACTATTTATTCTCCATTTTTGTGTTAATCCTAAAATTGTAATGACCAAAACTCCTCCTATTTCGGTAATTATTGTTTCTATATTTTGATATCCCAATAAAAATGAGCTATTGCCTGAAATCTCAAATCCTCCCAACATGGGCCAAAAAATTGTTTCTATTGGTAAACCTGGCAAATCACCAATTAAATGGATTATTGCCCCTGTAAGTAATATTTCAATATCATATTTTTTATAAAAACCAGGTTTATATTTCTGCACTACAATTTTTACTATTAGGTAAAAGCTTAATTGAAATAATATCGAATGACCTATCCATCTACCTATTCCAAAAATCAATGCCCCTATCGGTTTATCAAGTAGATCAGGTAGTATTACTCCTATAGAAATTAAGATCTGATTTCTTTTATGATCCCAATTATCATTTTTAAAAATATAAGATATCATGATGTAACATATTAGAGCTGATCCAATATGTCCTAATAAATACATATAATTTCTCCATAATCATTATATAATTATAAATTACCCTGTCACGATAAAATTGAAAATCACAGTCCAAAGGAATATGTATGTTAATAGGCCTATTACAATTCCAATACGAAAAACTTGAGAATTTGTCATTTCACCTAAGTCATATTTTGTTTTCACGAAATAAGAAATTATAATTTCTAATAATACAAATATTCCAAATCCAATTACCCATGTATTCCCCTCTCCATTATATGTCAGTCCAGTAATTATCCCTGATAAAACCGCACCAATTATTATTACAAATAATTTGATCAAATATACTTTATCTTTATCTTCCATTTTGTTAAAATTTTGTATTCCTTGAACTTGACTAGACACTCTATTACAATTATAAATTACCTTATTATATTATTTTTGAAGTGATATTCGTTTAATATAGAATATACCGAAAAAATAAATACACGTTTCATATTCTTAGACTAAATAATACCAAAGAATAAAACCATAGCTAAATGGCATTAATATATTATCAATAAATAATGCAGATAATCCTTCTATTATAGTTGCAACAATTGATGCAAAAATAACTATCATAAAAATTTCAAAATTAAATTGATATAATGTAATTGTCGCTAATAGGCCTCCAAATATACATCCTATCAAAACTCCTAAACTTCCCTCTACAGATTTTTGGCTAAATATTTTATATTTGTGTCTTCCAAATGGTTTACCAATAAATTCTCCTAATCCATCACCAAAAGCAACCGATAATAAAGATCCAAAGAAAATCCATTTATGATCAAAAAATACAATTAACAAAATAACCGCAACTCCACTTGTCACAAAACCATTCATCAATAGTAATAATTGGCTCTCGCCATCCCTTGTACCCATATTAGTAATTTTTTGTAAAATTTGCATAGGTAGCAATGATAAAATGATTAGTGAACTCGCAATTATAATAATTGCCAATAATATTTCTCCAAGTGACTCTAATACTGAACAAACTACGCCTATAACAAATAAACCTGTGGTATGGATATATTTTCTCACTATCCAATTTTCTAAATTTTTACTCTTAAGATAAAATGCAAATGAAAGTAAAATTATAGGTAATAATAATATTAGAAGAAATCTTACCATATTTGTTACCTCTAATACAATCATAATCTCTCAATATCTCCAAACTTGACCTAACTTTTCTATGTTTAAACCGTTTTTATAATTTTCAATTATATGATATTATAATCTTAATTTATTATATATGAAATTGATATACTTCTTAATAATCGCATAATTTGCATATTATATAATTAATCAATGTTTGTTATTGAGTAAATACCAATATAAAGAGGTAATATATATAAAAAATATGAGCGACTCAAATCTTTTACAAAATCTTCCAGGTTTGAGAGATTATTATCCTGCTGAATTCAATAAAATTTTGCATATCTTAGATATCATGAGGCAAGTTTCAATTTCATATGGTTACAATGAGTATGAAGGGCCATCCATTGAAAAACAAAAATTAATCGAAGCTAAATCTGGTACCGAGCTCATGAAAGAAATTTTCAAACTGAAGGATCGATATGATAATTCACTTCTATTGAGACCAGAACAAACTCCTACTTTAGCAAGAATGTTGGCAAAAGAACAGCAAAGGTTTAAAAAACCAATTAGATGGTTTTCTATTCCTCGGTTATTTAGAGATGAAACTCCACAAAAAGGTAGAGTTAGAGAATTTTTTCAGCTAAATGTAGATATTTTAGGTGAAGATAGCATATCTGCAGACGCAGAGGTAATTTCTTTAGCTATTGATATATTACGAAAATTAGGTTTTCAAAATAAATCGTTTAATTTGTTGATAAATCACAGAGAACTACTTGCAAATTACATTGAAAGCAATACTAATGTCCATGCTTCAACTATTATACCTATCATCGACAAGAAATCATCTTTAGTGCAAGATTTTATAACTCAAAAATTAGAAGAATTAGGTTATTCTCGACAGGATGCATTAAAATCCTCTTTATTAATTAGACGTATTCACAATTCTTCTGGTCAATATAAAGATCAATTAATGGATAAAATCACAAATGAAC